>Ga0307509_10001721_pt1 | contig 36470 bp, 35 predicted proteins | sample 10_EM_MG_FD_202245 | JGI IMG/M metagenome (GOLD analysis project Ga0307509, IMG submission 202245) | Populus trichocarpa ectomycorrhiza microbial communities from riparian zone in the Pacific Northwest, United States - 10_EM | ecosystem: Host-associated > Plants > Roots > Unclassified | place...
GCAACCTCCTCCTCCTCCTCCTCCTCCTCCTCCTCCTCCTCCTCCTCCTCCTCCTCCTCCTCCTCCTCCTCCTCCTCCTCCTCCCCGCCCTCCACTACGATCACTAGTACGATAACCAAAAAAACCTATCGAGAACAATACATAATAATATAAACCTCCACGACCTTCACCATCCCCTCAACAATTTTATAAAAAAAAACCCCCCCCTTCATAGTGAAAAGTGACCAACAAGCGTAGAGGAATTAACTAATTAGTAATACTCAAGTATCATAACAATAATATTATTATCAGAGATATATATCCAACAGTCCGGGAGCAGCCGATGAGCGTTTTACCGGGCAAAATGTGCATTTAGCTATCGGGCGGGGCTCCGAAATTACTAGAGCCTTCCTTCCCTTTCCCCATTCCCCTTCCCTTCTCACCAACATACGGTACGAGATATCATACTCTTGAGAAAGTTTTCATTTGTTGCGATACGAGTTATTAACAATTCATTCAAGTAAGGCTCGGTGGGGAAAATTTTTCTTTGTATGATATGGTGCGGTATGGTAGGTATGATACAGTAATATTGTCGCGCAAAACTATGTCATGGTGTGACGAGCCTCTGATATTGGTATGATAGTCTACCATATCATAATATCTTTCTTACACAAGACCGGGCTCACCCGTTGCATGCAACCTAGGTTATGACATAAGGGCCCAATTCACTCCTCCTCACGCGCAAATTAAGTTATGGTGCTGATTAATCCGCGGATTTAACGCGGAAAAAGAAAAAAAGAAGAAAAAAAGAATTTCCACCCGGTGATCATCCGACGTCCGAATCCCGGTGGACTGTTATCCAAAAGAGATAAACTCACAGCCTTGTGCCAACTGTTCACTTTTTTCTTTCTTTCCGAAATCTTCTCCAATGGGCACACAAATTTTCTCTCCTCCCGAAAACCGGCGATGCATATGTCACGTGATGCACCACCCCCCGTACGATACGTTGTATGGTACAAGGCAGAAAAACTGTTTTATCGAAGTGTAAATTTGTAATCTGGTTCCGGCCGAGGAGGCGCACAAGTACCCGACGGACGGAAGGTTAGCCAGCAGGATAATCCCCGTACTGTACGAGTACCGTGCGAAAACGTCTCCCCTGGTATTCGCGCAGTTGTTGTTGTACCTGACCAACTTGAGCCTTAGGGCCACCGTACCCAAAAGCCAACCGCGCCCATTCGGCGTTAAGAAAACAAAAAGCGCCGAAATGGATAAATGCTCCACGTCACCAAATTGCACATAACTATCCTCTTCTTTCTATAGTATCATAGCTGAGAGCAAGGTACTGTACCAACGATATCCGAGTGATCTTTACTGATGCAGGGGGTGGCGTGGCGTAGCACCGCCCCCACGCCACGTACCGGCGGTGGAGAGGTGGGCACCCGCTCATGAGCCACACACCTGAGCACGGGACGGCACCCTAAAGAGCACTGGTCCGGTGGGCTTAATCATCCCCATGGGATATTATTAGGTCACGGGATGGAGCACCGCCCGCCCCGCCCTCCCGTGCCCGGGCAGTGAGGGGGGGAAAGCCAAGCTCAGTTGCGCGTCAGTCGAGATTCGTAAGTTCATGGCGGGACCGTACTGCAACCCGGAAACCCCGACGCGTCTTGATCCTCTCTGCAAAGACCAAGTGTCCAGTCTACTACCCACCTGCAACACACGACATCAACGAGCCCTGCTCCAGGAGGTCGACCGACCAGACGATATCTCAGATACGATACGATATCTCAGCATCGATCAATCATTTCTATGACTCCGCCAGGGTAATACAGTCCGTACAGTTTGTGACCGCTCGCGTATCGTATCGTATCGTATCGTATCGTAAATTAGACTTACCATCGCGAAGACGACATGACATGACATGCATACAGGCACAGTATCCACAGAACAGTGAAGGGAAATGTTTAGCGATATCGGACTGATGGATATTCCGTTTCCGCTTCGCGTTGATTGGTTTGTTGGGTTGTGGTGGTGTGGTGGTGTGGTGGGGTCCATCGGCTCGCGAGGAAAATGGGTCGCCAGCCGGAGCAGTCATCGGTCCGCGAGACGGGGCCGGGGGAATTTTACTGGGAGAACCCCTTGATACGACTCTCAGGAACCACCGATATTTGTGAATAATATAATAAGCGAGGGCTTGACGCTTGTACAGTATGCATGACGCGTTTGGAGTAATCCTTTGTCACACGGTATATATTTCGGATAATCTGTGCGGGGTTTCTCCGTGGTGTTGGTGGGTTGCTGACTGCGGTTGTGAGGCGTTCTGTCATGGTCATGGGAAATCACCCGTTGCTTGGTCCGCTTGGTAACGGATGACTGTGAGGGTGGTGGTCGTGAAAGGTGTGGGCCTGAGGGGAGATAGTAATTAAGGCGTGATAACGGAAAGAAGGAAAAAAAGATTCATGTGGAGGGCACAGGAAATTGACTTACGCACTCTACAGGACGGACGGATACGAGATGCGCAGGTTCTCGGTGGATACATTAACTTTATAGAGAGTGAGTGAATCATTGCACTGGCTTTTTCTAATCTTTCAGGACCACTGGTCGAGGCCGCCACCGATATCTCGCCGCTTTTGCAGTCCTGGGTAATCGCCGTTTAATAGGTTTGGGTTTTACCAATCCTTTCAGCATGATGGAAGGGAATGGAAGAGAAGGGGGGGAGGGGAGGGGGAAAAAAAACAAGTCGCTGGAGGACTTATACGGGCTTGACTCTTACGGTAAAGCAGTCCTGGGCCTCACCAGCCCCAGGACTCTACTACCGACATGCGTTAGGCGTAATACTCAATCTGGGCTAACTCTTCAAGTCAAGTATCAACCTATGATATATGCCTATCAGAGTGGGTCCGGGGAAAGAAAGAGACGCCCCATCCAACAACCCCACAGCTGGGAGAGCACCCCTTCTCAGTGAAAATGGTACTCCTGACTCGGGGTTCCAAATCAAAAAAGATTACTACTACAGCACTATAGTGCCAACGCAGTATAGTGCTGTAGTGACAAGCCCCCCCCCCGGGAAAACACCCCCAATACCCGACGACAAAACACCCTCCACATACATGACCTCTACACGCTATCATACCCGCCACCACCCATAACTCCGTAAAAACCTCCAACCAAAAATCACGATCGCAAGCAAGCCAAAAACAAACCAACCTCCCACAAAGCCCCCCCAAGCATACCCCCCCATCATCCAAAACGAGTGAGTCCCCATGACCCAAGACCCAAGACCCACCGTCAAAACAAAGTGTGGCACAACCCCGTCGATCTTCACAATGACATAATTATCCTCCCCCTTCCACACACACCGACTAACAACTAGTATGATAGCTAGCTACAAGCCACAAAGGTAGCTAACGCCATTGCAGGAGAGAAGGGGGAGCGAGGGTTGCATTCTGGTCCATCGGGATGATGTTTTTGTGCCGTCATTTATTACAGGTCCGAACACACCATGCACGTAGTGCACTGGGGTGTTGGGTGGAGGGGATCTGCTTACGAACAGTTATGATGGTGTAGACGAAGGATAATGATGAGCATGGGTGAATTTACGAATAGAACTAAAATTGGCTTTGGATCTTGGCTTGTTGGTGGACTTTTTGCTAATTGTGTTTCCCATCGTTAACAAAACTAACTATTATAACTGATCTATCATGCCTTACTGTAAGTAAACTGTACCCTACTTTCTCTCTCCCCGAAAGCAAGCCCTACGGGTGCGAGTGCTTGTGTTGTGATGGCCGGTTCTTATTGCTTCTCTTCATCCTCGTCCCTCTATATGATACGGGCCCATCCTGGGGACTTGCTTGCACGGTCCAGCAGCTTTCTAGGAATGTTAGCGTCGGGCTCACAACGCCCAAGGCCTGCGCGGATGGAGGTTGATTCACCCTACGGCGCGATGAAGTATCATAAGCGAGGTGAGGGGTGAAAATTTTATCTTTCCCCTTGGGCTCGTTCGCTGGGAACATTCGATGGATCTGCAGTGCGTGATGCAGGGCCCAACATACATACAAATTTAGCATAGCACGGAGTAATCATATTTTTAACAAAACCGTAAGGGTAGGCCATATTTTTCCCCTGCTTTTATGGAATGTTGAGAGTCGAGAGTTCCATTCAAGCTCTTTAACAGATTATCTCTGAGCATATCACGGTATAATAGCTAGGCGTGGTCATTTCCCCCTCTCTATAGTTTTAAAAACTAGACTTTTACATTCAGCATTAAATTACCATAGCGCAGTATAAATTACCATTTCCAATTCAAAAACTCCAAATTAGTAGCGTTAGCGAATAAATTCTACCAACCCCCAAAATTCTAAGCCATCCTTATACTCGTACATATTCATACAACATACAACAATTTTGTACAGGCATAAGATAGACGCAAATCATACTCGCGCATAGAATATACAAAGCAACAAACACCAGGCAACCCCAAAAGCAAAGCGAAAATTCAAAGCCAAAGCAAAGTGCGCAATCGCAAAAACAAAAGCAATAGAACGCCATCCTTTCCATGATTGTGATTTCCTTTCCGTAGAAAAAAAACTCGTCGGTCTTTCTAAAACAAAAAAATAGAATCACAAAGTAAAGGAAAAAGTATAGGGCGAATACAAGTAACCAGTACGTTGCCATAAAAAGACAGCCATGATATGATAAAAAGATCAAGACGGGTGCTGGCCCTGCCATGACTGAAAAATATTATGCACCCGCAACCCGATCGACCAATAAAACCCGTAGCATAAAAACCTGCCCAATGTTACCACCAGGTTTCCAAATCAAGAAAAATAAGAATAGAAAGCCAAATTATTGCTAAAATGGAATCGAAAAAGATGTGCGGAAGGATGAAGAAAGAATAAACTCCGGAGAAAGGAGAGTACTTCCAAAAATGATTGACGCCGGATATTTGTTTTTGTATGAGAATAAGGAATGGAAAAAAAAACCTCGTTCCCCCCAAAAAGAATTGAGAAAAGGACAGAAAAAAAAAATCAAAAACGGACCCGACCGCAAGGGTGAGTGAAGTGGTCGGACTTAGTGACGTCATACGGCATTATACTGCCATGTCTTGGCAAAGGACAAGTGATTTTTTTCTTTCCATGGCTGCTTCCATCCTTAGCGTGAGGCGAGCAACATGTGCGTGTGGGTGCGCTTTTGTCGATCGTCCCACCTGCCGATCGCTTGCAACAGGATTTTCGAGAGAATGTGCTTCAACGAGAAGGAGTGCTCATCATCGTCACCATCATCATCGACGGAAGCGAAGCGATTCTATATTTTTCTGGAAATAGCCCTATTTGTCGATTCCGTGCTTAACCTAGACAATCCATTATATTAGCAAATTGTGCCATCACATTGAACGCAGGTAGAGGAGTGAAGTTCGAACGCCTGAGAGCAGAGCGGGATCCGGACTCCACTTACATGTCGCCGGATTGAGGCCGCGTTTTCTTTGGTGATGACGCACCAAGAGAGGCGCGACTCCAATCCGGTGACATGCGCGCACACGATTATAGATCAGAGTGGTGCTTTACCTTTTTATGGCGAGTAAGGGCATCTTGTCTGCTGAACGTCTTTTCGTCGTTACAGATCTCGCATCTAACTTTCTGCCTGTTTGTATTGTGAATTGTATCTTCGTGGCGAGTGAGGTCGTAGGGCCGGGAAAAGATAGTGTTGCAAGGCTTATTGGTGGTAGGGTTAATCCGAGTACACTTGTGAGGGCCGGGGTGATGAGATTTGATACTCGAAAGCGGAGTGGATTGTCTGTGGGCTTCACGTCTGTGCTTCGACATCTTGGCGGTGGTAGGAAACCTTTTTGTGCAGCCGGGAACCGTACAAGTGTAAACGCCTCCATTAGCCCTCGACTCAGCCGGCTTCGAGTTTGGCGAGCTGGCGGGGTTGTAATCGTAATCATGCTCTTCCTCAGGGACGGAAGCTGGGTAAGGAAAGCAAATCTGTGCGTACTGTTGGCCGCCATTGCCAGCATAAAGCTGAGGGCTGAGGTTCATGCTCACGTCGCTCTCCCTTCTACTAGTAGCCATGCTACCAAAGCTCTCCTCAGTCTTGATGCCAAAACTGTGATCAGATTGAACGTCATCATCACCGTGAGCAGAGCTCCTATAGCTTCCGCCATGAGCGCTTCCATCCTGAGAGTACGCATCATCTTGAGGGAAAAGGCTGCCTTTGACGTCTTCCTCTTCGGGCTCGCAATAATCGACGTAGGCGTCCTTGGGCGAAATGGTCTTGGGCGCCTCGCCACCGTGGCCAAACTCCTGTTGAATCTGTTGAGAGAGGAGCTCGGCCTCCCTCTCGGCCTCCTGCTCTCGTTGAGCGCGGGCAGTGCCAAAACCCACAGGTAACAATGAAGTAGTTCTTGAAGGTGACTGGGGCAGGGGGAACTGGGTAGTTCTAGCGACGGCGGGGTGGAAGGGCGAATTGGCACGGAAAGGTGAGTGGCCACGAGTGATCGGGGGGGTCGCGCGAGCCATCGAGTGCTGTGTTTGCGCCTGGTGAAGAAATGTCGGGAGCTTGGAATTCATATTGTTCGATTCTTGCATCGACTGAGAAGTGATTGAAGTGCCAGGCGCAATGCCAGGATTAAAGAGTTCGTCTTGAATTGCGTCGGAAAATGTTCGACCAAGTTTAGGAGTGGGAGTGCGGATGTCTGATTCGGATCGTAAGTAATGTTCTATCCATGCTTCAACTAGATAAGAGGAATCCTCACTAACTGCAGGCACTGGAGCACCGCATCCCTCAGCGCCATCGTTCGGACCCGGCGAAGCAATGGGCGTAGCAGGGGAATGTAAATCCACATCCGATAGGGAAGGTCTCGAAGAGGCAGAAAACTGACTCTGGGTATGAGGCGAGAGCGCTGGCGGATCTTCGTCATCCGAACCGTGATGTTGTGTTTGGATCATTTGGACCATGTTCGAACCTTGGTTCCTAAACTGTGGGAGAGCCTGAAGGTATTGGTGTTGTTGCTGCGCGGGAGGCTTCGAGAAGTCGTTGTCGGGTCGAAAGTTGGAGTAGTAGGGCAACCCGGGTCTTGAAGTATGGGACTCGGACTGTGGTACAGTCGTGGGGAATCCATTTCCAAACCTCGAATTCGGTGTAGGAGAGGCCCTATGCTCAAAGGAGTGGACCGAATCGTATCTCCGATTAACCTGTTGCTTTTGATGGTGACCCGCGGAGATATGCGATCCATCATCGTATAGCTGAAAGTCTTGCGGGGATTGCTCGGTAGGCATGATAGTTGGGTGAGAAGGGGAAGGTGGGGAGCGGGTAGATAGAGTGGTAGGTGAGGCGGGCTCGGAAGCCCTTTGTAAATTGATGTGAGAATTCAGGTGAATATGTCGGGTTGAGGGTTGAGGGAGCGAGTTGTATGGGAGAGTGTAGTCTATTGAGGACTCGTAATCGATAAACCCGTTGTCGAACTCTTGTAGCTTCTGTCTCTTCTGGGAATCGGTGAGGGAGGAGGGCGAAGGGTTATAGACGGAGGCGTAGTTCAGGATATAAGGGGCTGTTGAGTAGTAGGAATACTGACGGGAGGGTGACGGAGCTCGCATGATAGTAGAAGTGGATGTTGTCGGAGAGGGAGTTAAAGCTCGGCTCGGGAGGGCGAAGAGCCTTTATGAAGGTAGGATGACAATTCAGTCTGTGGATGGCTCGGAATTCCGGATAGGGTCGATGACGCTGTAGAGTAGTCTAGGTATTGGGTTAGATCTAAAAGCAGCGGATAGTCTATGTATTGGAGGGGTGGGGGAGGAACAATGGAGGGGAAAGGTGTGAGTAATAGACACGCTATGATTTGGTATTGAGTTGAGGACTAGGAGACAGGCAAGGGGGAGCAGCAAAAAGCTGTTGGGGAGAGGATGTGTTTGCGTTCTCGTTGTGTGGGCTGCGTGTGTATGTGTGCGCGCGTGTTCTTTGATGGATTCGGGGGAGAATGTGGAACTTACTAGAAGCTTATAGATATAGATATATGTAGCAGCATACAGCAAGCCGTGGGAGAACCTCGGAGACCACTAAGCCAGGACAATGATTGCGAATGCTCTTTCGTTCGTTTTTTTCAATGGCGATTGGGATTTGATCGGCGATATTATCGAGGTGTTGTCTGTAGCAGTGGGAGCTGAGGAGGAGGACCAGTGCAAGCCAGACAAGTGCAGTACCCTGTGATAGTTGTAGACTATCGTCGTCGTCTAGTCGTCGTCGTACTTGAGGGGCTGAGGGGCGAAATGGGATGCAGCTGATGAGGTCGAATACAGGCAACGTCTGTCGGGACCACCTTGTTCCGGTTGAAGCAAGGAATTATGTTTTTGGTTTCTGAAGGAGATATGATTGCACATCGTGGGCATATTATATGTGGATGAAGGGTCGTTTCCCTCCCGGCTGTGGAAGGGGATGAAAAAACTGAGCTGCGTCATAGTCTGGTCGACGGTAGGGAAGAGATGGAAGAGGAAGCCAAGCAAGAAAGCGGACATGGCCCATACACTCTGCGGCTGCAACCGCAGAAAATTTCTCCCTCTTTTCCAGCCTCACACACACCAAAAGGATTTCACACCAACTGCATTAGGGATATGCACCAACCAGAAAGACAGGGTCATCCAGCCTGCGGCCCTGCGAACGACCCAGTCTCCGGTCGATCCAAGACGGGGCGAGGACAAAGGACGAGACCGTCTCGCCCTTAGACAGGACAGACTGGCTTGGCACCGTCCTCGACGACTTGGAGCCCTATCGTACCAATTTTCAACACCATCAGCACGTTGGATGAACGGGCGAAATCCCTGGAATTTCGAGGAAAAAGAGAAAAGGGATCCCCACCCCCACCAAAATTCGAAATCTCGGTTCCTCCCTCCTTTCTCCTGCCCAAAATCATCACAAGAATATTATTATTACTTTTTTCTTTTCTTAATGCTTAAAGTTCCTCTGGTAGAGCCAAACTTACTTAGGCGAGATCGGAGTGCGATGCGTGTCTAGGGTCCATTTTTAGAAAGAACGGATGGAAAGGGACCGAAGTTGCAGCACATGTATTGTACCAGTGCCCAAGTATGTACGGTAATGATGGAATTTCTGCGCCCGTTGTGGCAGTACAGTACATTGTGGTGTATCATACGCAGCATGTAAAACGTCAAATTCCCTTCCGGGGTTGCAACGCTCGTTGCAACAGGGACGGAAATTTTACCCAGCAAAGAACTGAAGCCGAGGCCTGAGGACTCGCCCATGAAAAATCGGTTACACAGCCAACCACTAACATCTCCGCTCCTTCTAATTTATTGGTACTCTTTCAAGGGATTATCAAATCATTTCACTTTTGCTTTGCGCTGAAAAGTACTTTTTTCAGACCGCGCCTCTCATTCTTGCATTTACCGTAGTTCTACATACATTTCCCCTTCCAAGTTCCAACGCCCGATCTCGGTACAAGCCACCGCTTTCCCCCGCTCGCTGGGCCCAGGCCTCCCTCCCTCCCTCCACTGCCATCCCCACCTCATCCATCCATCGCGCCTGCATTGTCAACGTATCGCATGCAGCCGCTGTGCTGGATTTCTACGGTGCAGATTCGTTTCTACCAGCTCCACGGAACAGAAATTTATCTCAATCAACCAATCAATCACTCCCACCCTTTCTATTTCCTTTTGCCTAATTGTTGGGGAAGACGGAGCAAGTGTTCCCTCGCACAGTATCACACGACAAACCATGTAGATAGACAGGGAGAACAACCACAGTGCATAACTGCACTGTGTGGCCTTTTTTTTCAATTCTCCAGCTTGCCAACGCCCACGAGTGTTAATTTCTCGGCAACCCCGAGCCCACCTGTCCCCGCCCCGCCCCGTGTCTCTGTTCAGCGGGCGGGACGGACAGACGGCGGAATTAAGACATGAGATCCAAGAAGTTGATGATGTATGAACAGGTCAATTCCCGCCTGAAAATACGTGGGTATGATACGTAAAAATGCAGCTTACATATCCTGCCACATTCCACAGTGAGTAGGATGCATAGCTGCCCGGAACACAACCCCACCCCTTGCCGACCGTAGTTGGGTAGCCTCCGATACTCCCCACCTAGGCTTACCGTACCTACGTACCATCACTATCCGCTACTCCTCGGGCGCTAACAAAGCTGGTCGACCCGTGAAATATATAGATTAATAAACGCCACGCTCAGCAGGGTAGCGAGAAAAAAAAAAGAGAGAAAAAGAGAAAAAGACCCCTCCATGACAGTGAACTCAATTCGCACCATCTTGCCTCACCTTACTTTATCTAGTTATCATGCCACCGGACATCCCTACCGTATTCGCCCGCTTAGAGCTATCATACTAAGATCTAGATAATCGAAGATAAAAAATAAAAAAATAAAAAAAAGGCTATCTGCGCCTGCCTTGATTACCGGGACGTGCCGGGGAGAAGGAGTGTACGGGTAGTTTATCGCAGGCACCGACAATTAGGGGATGCTGGATTTGTCAGACCTCTCTTGCACACACGGTGATAGATGGACAACCACGCGCGATGGTAGACACCCGTACCGACCGAGTCTTTTTTCTTCTTTTTATCGGCCGACCCAGGGATTCGATGAACAGTTTGACCCTGGACACTTGAAATAAGCATCACCTGGATAGAACGAGGGAAAAACCCCAATCTTTCAGAACGAACGTGTCGTACATACTCAAGCGCCTACAAGTATAATAGTCCAAATTACTGTGCCCACCGGTAGCGTCTCGTTAACTAGCGAGAGTAAATATCGGTCTATTGTACCTTAACTCCCCTCGTCTTGACCCGAGAACAAACTTTCTCCCCCCTCCAAAACCATAAGAAAAATACCCTATCGGGGCATCGGACTTTACGCTCCTCAACCACACCGGTACCTCCATCCCAGACCTACTGTAGAAATCCTGTGCTACAGAACAAACAAAACCACAATTCTAGAAGTCCCCCCCCCCACAATGCCGGTAGCTAACGAACGGAGTTTAGTTTGGCTCTATCGATAACGTTCTGCAAGTGCAGCTTATCCAGCCAATACGATCATGCAGCGAGCTCATGTTGTTGCGGCGTAGACTTTTCCTCCCCCTTTCTTTCCTTCTTTCCCCCCTTTTGCTTTTTTGGAATGAAGCTCTGGAAGGGTTTTTGGGATATTGAAAAAAAAAAACTTTTTTTGTCTGCGGGTGGAGTTTTGTGGATGGATGGGTGGGCCCTCCTCAGGGCCTGGATTCTCTTTTCTTCCCCACAATCCTTGCACCGCTCTACTACTACCGGTATGGTAACGGTCCAGATGCTAGTACGAGTACGGTATGTGAGAGCTAGGATATTAATCTTTATGATATTATCCTAAGAATATAGTACTCGTACCTTCTAAACTGTTTTCGAGAAAACATGGCTGCCCGCAAGATACGCGATATTCCCCGACGGACGAACCGACCGATTGAGAAACCGGCCCAGAGTCCCAGATCAGTGGTATCAACCCAATGCGGCCAATCCCCGCCGGTTCACCCTTCTTCATTTCTGGCATTCTTTCTTGTGGAGAAATTCCGTGACTTGAAAATCGATCACCGGGATCAATGGTAGTTCTGGAGCCAGCTCAAAAAAGGAGGGAAAAGAGAAAAGTAGGCTGAACTTTGCGCAATTGATCTTACAGAAATGAAGGATTAGCATAGCAAATGGATAAGCAAAGGGCAGTACGATCTAATGCTCGCAGTTCACCGAGCTCTATGGACAGCGTGCGGCATAACCACCCGATAGATTAAGCCGCGATTCTGGTAGATTCAAAAGCACACTTCGAGAAAAAGAAAAAGGGTGAAAAAAACCACGCGATCCCACACGCCTAACCATCTTTATCCCACTAATACCAAACAAAGCTAGTGCCGACCATGGCTGGCGGTCGGTTCCGAGTTTGAACCTGACTTGCACCATCTTTTTTTCTTCACTTTCTCTCAGGCTTGTACCGCAGTTTTTTTCGCTTGCGGGTGTGTGTGGTGGGGCTGGGCTGCGCCGAGTGCGAGCTGTAATTGTGCTTTGCGCATTTCCATGGAAGGAAGGAGTGGAAGGTAGGAGGGGTGGCTTGACTTGATCTAGCTTGGCGTTTCTTTCGTTCACACTTTTACTTGCTTGAACCCTGCTGCGTGGATAACCGACCGGCATCATGACGGTTTGGCAGGCCCCAAATGTTCCACGGTTCTTCCTTCGGGATTTCCCATTACACGTGTGTATCGGTGGGGAAACACAGTACGGTATCATACGGTACGTGGGGACGGCATGATGATGGTAATTATTTTTGGCTTTTTTTTAAATTTTTTTTTTACCTCCGTCTCTTCCTTTTTGTGGGTTGGAGTGAACTCCGAACAATTACGTGCTCTGGACCACTCGAGTATGTGGGAAAAAAAAGGAGGTTGCATATTCCAATGCCCGACCGATCGAGTTATGATAAGATCGGCCGTTTTTTTCCCACTCTAGTTCCGCGCGATGTTTTATCCACGGCCGCTCTACTCCTCAACCAAAAAAGTGCAAAAAAGTGCAAAAAACGAAAGAAAAAAATGATCTGTCGCATGTCAAGTTGTGCAATTCAAGTTTTTCTGGGATGACAATAACCAGATCGTGGTCGGATACTTCTATATTTATCGATTGGGTTGATCCCTCCCTTTCCCTGTTACCAGTATGATGACCCCCCGGTTCATCGCGGAAGTCCCATCGCGAGGCCATCGCATCTCACGTTTCGATACTTTCCTTCCTCTTCTTTCTGCCCTGCCCGCCCCGCCCTGCCCTGCGCAAGCTCGGTTGATCCTGTGTAGATCATCATCATAACAGATTGACACCTGTCGCCTTTCCCCATACATCCAACCAATTAATTAATCCACAATATGATATCCATCTCAGTTCATTTAGTTCAGAGCTCACTTCAGTCATAAAAAGTTCCTCGACGTGGCCCGCCGTATGTAGATCCCCACTTCCCATCTCCCCACACACAGCTATAGTAGAGGTATGATACATATGATACCAAGCCTCATCCTTCCCTCCCTCACCCGCCCTCATCTCCGCCCTATAATACTACGGTACTGCACTCACGACGATATCATTAGGGAAGAAAGAAAGGGAAAAAAAATGTAAGGCTCGTGCAGATCGAGCCACACACACACAAACACACCCCGCACTTTTTTTTTTCTTTCTTCTCTTTCTCTTCCGCTCCGCCAAAGCCCATTTTGTGCGAGCCATGGAATTCATCCACCCACCCACCCATCCATCCAGCTTTTACCGTAAAAATAAATAAATGGTCAGCCCAGCTAGCGAGCCGGCAGCCGTAAGCGCGATTGGATGCCTTTTTTTCTCTTTTTCCTTTCCTTCTCCTCGCAGCAGCACTGCGGCTTCTGCGCTTTTGCACTTTTGCAACTTTTGTGTGTGTGTGGGTGAAGCAAGGAAAAAGAAAAGTCGGGTACCGGAGGGGGAAAACACACGTGGCAGCCATGGCTCCGCCATGGAGATTGACGGAGTGGCTGCCCCCCCCCCCCTTTTTTTTTTCAATCATCATGCTTGTATTTTGTGGAGGGGTTCTTAAAAAGTGTGACAGGGGGGTTTTTTTTATATAAAACTGGCTTGGCAGTTGTGTTGTGTAACGTTGCAAGTCTTCTTCTTCTTCTTCTGATACTTGTTTGTGTAAGATTTTGAGTAGTTAGCGGTGATTGGTCCTTGGTTTTGTTGGAGAAGGCACCGTTTTGGGAAGGATGCATGGATGGATGGATGAATGGGGTGGATAGGGCAACGTAACGGGGCTGGAGGTAAGTTTATGCGGGACGATCGAAGGGATGATGGGGATGGTAATGATTTACAATGCTGCGCTATATCATGCTCTACTCCGAATGGGTAGCTTTTCAGAGAGTAGGGAAATATACCTGTAAGTTAGACTCATTATAGCTGCGGGAAAGGCGAGGCGATACAGCCGGTGTTATGCGATTCATCATCACCATCATCATCCATCATCATCATCAGCATCATCACAATTCCCCTTCCTTCCTTCCTTCAGCAAGTCGTTGTCCCGCATGGTCCAACGTAGAACAATCCAACACACACCGACGAAGTTGATCAATTCCCACTCAGACCAGCTCACCATTTCTTTCATTTTGCTAGTTCGCCCTAAGTCCTGGTACATATCATGTGACCAAAACACCGCGGAGTCTCCGAACAGCGCCGTGCTGGAAAGACATCTTGTTCTCTCGCCCCATGAGGCTTCTGTGGCATCTCATACACACCAGGGAAGTATTTTCTCTTTCCGTACTTTCCGCTTTCATCGGGGATACGGAGACGTAGTTAGTGAGGAGTGCGATCGTCTGTAGCTAACTCGGCCGGGGCGGAAAAAATGCAGGCGGCACAGGAACCGGCCGGAAGCTGGGGAGGGGGTAGATAGGAAGGAAGGAAGGGCTCGTTGGTTCGCTATCATCACCGTGCATAGACTATATCGTCGCTTCGTTTCATGAAACTTCGGCTTCTTCCGAGCTTACTTGCTTTGCTTCTTGAAACTCTTGAAACTTGTTTTTCCGGCATTTGATGTGCCTGTGAATAACATTGACTATCTTGTGTTCGCCTGTGCATGCGTGTTTGTGTATATATATGTATGTATGCATGTATGCACGTGCACATAGTTTCCCCTGAAGTGTGCATGGCTGTCCCCATTGTCTCCCCCTCTATCCCATAGGTAAGTAGCGTGGGGCGAAAAAATAGATAAGCTGCTTTAATATGATGGGTACGGTATTGGCTATAATATTAGAGCACAACCGGTAGCCCACCGGGTATCACCACAGTGCAGTACAAAACAGGCAATGCAATTATAACATAATACCGGTAGTGTAGGCACAATTCTGTAGTCTACTGCAGAAAGTTAAATCGAGCGCACTGGCAAATGTGCCCGAACTTTGTGCTAGGCCAGTTTTTAGGCATTGAGAGTTAGGAAAAGAAAGTGCTGTAACCCGGTTGTGGTATGGCCAGCCCTCAACAGGCACTGTATCTACCGGTACTGTAGCATTGTGGAAGTAGCCGTAACCCGCGCCTGTAATCTGGTGTTTACGATCAGATTTCTTTAAAATCGCCGAGTAGTTGCCCCTCATGCGGGTAGTCAGGCGCTGTGCTGTGTTCTGGCATATTTCTTTTGTCTCGTTTCAACCGGGCTGTGTTTGCCGTGATTTTCCCCTCACTCGGGCAAGAAGGGGGGTTCCAACGTCCTGGTACGTTCCATCTCCAATCTGGGTGCTTAGGATGGTCTAACAGAGTAAACAATTCCCTAGAAAAACAAATAAAGTGAACAGATCAGACACCTCCTCAGACTGTTGGGGTTGGATAGCATGCAAGTCGGACCGGAGTCCCATGAATTAATGCTAAAAGCACTGTACCGTACTCATACTGTAGCGCACCACAGGAACTTACCGTGCCGTAAAAGCTTGAATAATTGGAATGACGCTGGGACGTCAGGAATTTCCTCTTTGGATTAAGGTGAGAAAACACGGCGGAAATGTTCTCAGCCCTGAGACGAGTAAAAAGGGAGGATGTGACGAACTTTACTAGGAGAGGAAACTCCAACTTCCTAGGGGTATTTTCCTAACCGTTCCGGGCCTCTATTCTCACCTGACCCAGCTACCGTGAACCAGTATCCGACCAACGGCAATGTACCAACAGAAAAGCACTAGCAGCACCACGTTCAACGCCTGTCAGATCCATCCGGCTGTTCCTGAAGTTCCAAGTGTTTAATTTAGCTCAGCTCCGCCACACTACCCATCTGCATCTCCATCGTGCCTTCGGCACCTCCGGCATGACAACCACCATCACAACCCAATCGTAAACCACACCCGCGCCCAGGGGGAAGTTAATCCGGAGTTTTCCTCACCTGGACCAGCTGAAAAATAACGTGCAGAGCTATCACGTCCCTCCACCCCCCCGCATTTTGTGTTTCAGATATTGCACTTCGTCCGGGTTCGCTTCCGGGCCTTTCCTCTCTGCAAAAAGTACGCGCGTAAATCTCACTGAACCCCCCCCCCCCCCCATTTACCAACGATTCGCGAACCTAGTTGGTGGGTGGGCACGATGCGGTCGAGCTCGAGTGCCACAGATTGCCCAACCGTGCTCGCGTATCGGAGCGAGAATGTGTCGGATTTCGCCACGATTAAGTTTTAGAGTTTGTTGGCTTTTGCTTTTGTGGCTTTTGTGGATTTGATTCGGTCGATTGGGCTGGATGTTTTTACCGCATGGGGTCTAGTATCATTCACACCTTGTTGTGCCATGCGAGGCCTCGATTGATCGGCGGAAGATGATCCAAGGTGCCTCGGAGCGGTAGGTTGAGGGGGTGAAGTGATTTCTGGAGTCAGGTTTTCGCTTTCCAGGCTGGACGCTCCGTTACGGTAGGATGCCCTTTGTGCAAGATTTATGGTGGTGTTCACAAACGTCACCCCATTACGAGTACCCAGCCTGCGGGAGACACAACTTGGTTCTGAATACCTGGGCAGCAACCCCTCTGCTGGTGAACAGTACCACCCCACCTGATACTGACCCCGATTCGGATCGGGGGCCCCAGCCGGCTGGCTCCCATACCGTAGGAACCTGAACAATTGGATCGTGTGCCAGGTAGTCTAAAATTTCCTCCCTGGGAAAGGGGCGAAAAGCACAACAAGAAACCTGCTCTGCGGGGCAAATAAAAAAGAAAAATCTTCAGCCTTACTGAAAGAGGCAACTCAAACGTCCTAGCACATTTTCCAATTATTATTCAAGTTCCTACTGATAGCAATGTTCTCTTGGAACACTTCTCCGAGAGCCCTGTTGTTGCCATTGTTCGCAACTGCCTACCTCCCGCTTCAGAGAGTTCGGTGCCGGCTGTATAAGTTTTAACATGTCCTAATGGGAGTTGCCCGTGCATGCTAATTAGGCAGGTAAGAACAATCACAGGGATCCCAAACAATCCAATTTGGAAGTAGATATCTAATACTGAACCTTGGCTTCCAAGTGGGGACTCAAGTGCCGGCAAAGCCATAAAGCTTAAGAAAGCTAAAGAGAAAAACACTTCTCACTTTTACTGAAGACTTTACTAATTGGTTTTCACACAATGGAGGGTGAAACCAAAAGCCTGCGTCAAGATATCAAGGGAGGGGTTTCAAAGAACAAACAGGTGGATATTCTTACCAATTGCACCTGTAAGATCTTTTATCACAAACACAATCTGGGCGTCAAGTAACAAATATGTTATACATAGTTCATTCTGAAAGGTGGGTTTGATACTGTAGACTCGATAGGTTGGCTTGGGGAGTAACCCCCCCCGGGTAATTTAGAATCAACATGGAGGCTTCAGCTGAGGCTGCGCGCTTTTGGACATCTGCGAGTGCCAAACAGAGCGCCTTTTTATATATATTTTTTTACTTGTACACATGATTTCTCACCAGCGTCTTCTGGCTACCTTTGTTTTTATTTTCTTCTTTGATAGATACGCATACTGAACCAATTGAGGGCTTGCTGGGCTTTGTGTTCAATACATTTATTTATCCTGGTCGTTTGCGGGCGTTGCGCCGGGTGATTCGGTATATTGATTCATAATATGATACGAGTAACTACGGTAGTGTGGAGACACCACCAATCTAGGAACACGGCCGCCAAACAATACTACAATCCCGGGGTAAGCCGACCCGACCTGCCTATCCTGCAGTACGATATATACCGGTGGATCTGGGAAGTGCGATACGGTATGATACTCCCCCGGAGAACTCGGCCGGGCCTCAGCAATCTCCAAAACAGGTCAGACCGCAACCGTGGGCAGGACCCGGCTCCCAACCCTCCTTCCAGACATGAATGCATAATCACTACCACCGGAAGACCAGCCAAGGGAGGGAGGAACCGAATTGTGGTTTAGAGAAACAGTGGTGGCATTTTTTTTGCCATTAGCTGAAATAGTTATCTATGATATGATATTATATTATCATACCATGCTTGGTCACTGTTTGGCACGCCACTATAAAAACTAAAATTAATGGAGACCTAATAGCGCAGGAGGGGAGTAAGGAAACTTGCAATGTTGCAAAATATCGGTATGGTGGGACAACAGGTGCAATATATTGCAACATCCACGATTTTCCTTACTGGCCAAGATGTAGGGATCCATTCACATTTCTCTTTGGATGGCATGAGTGGGGGGAGCATCTTGCGATTGGAACATCATATCAATTTTCTCATTGAGCGAAAGCTATGATACTTCAGGTGTTGGGAAATACGCCGCTCTTTTTTAAAAAAACAACATTTATTTTTCTGGCTGTGTGCTGGGCAGAGCCTTGGAGAATTTTCTAGAAAAAAGAAAGCCATATTTTAGCCTTAATACCGAGAGTGGTTGTGAAGATCCTATCATACTCACCCCTCTTTGCCAAGAATACCTCCGTGAGCCGAATATTTGGTGAGACCAGCAAAATATCGGTTGGCGGAGGTATTCTTGGCAATGACGAGCGATCATAACCCTAAGCCCTAAGTGCTGAAGGGAAAAGAAACAAATATCATGAGGCGCTCAGCCCCGGGATCGAGAAACCGTTATGCAGGTTTTTTCGAGTGGAAAAAACTTTGGCGTGTGTAACATATTTTTGGCGTGTCATACAAAACTGATAGATCAACTATCATAGAAAGTTGGCACTGGAGAGACGCCCCTCCAACCCCAGGGCTGAATGCCTCGATTGCCGCTTTTCGGTGTTTTTACCCTGTGCCTCTTGTTGTCCATAATGCAAACGGATCATTGCTTCAATGAATATTCTCGCCCTAGCAGGATCTCAATTGCTTGATCTAGCAAAATAGAGATGCTTGTCAGTACGAGTCATTTTTGCAGACAACTCAAGTTCAAATGTTGTTGTTGTTGTTGTCCTTGGCTGTGGCTATGCACTTTTGTTGAGGATCTGCTCTGATTGTCGCAACAGCCACTGAGGTTTTGACTTCCCACTGCCAGGAACAAATACCCCAATCCTGTAATCTGATAGGGTAAGACACCCCCGTACCAGTGTACCACCACCACCACCACGATCCGCCGGTACGGGCTCCAAGCGTCCTAGCGAAGGAGGATTTACCACGCGAGAGGCAAACATTTTTACCTAATCCAGTGGGCGTCCAAAACTTGAAACAAAGCAGATTCGTAAGTCTTCAGCTGGACGGGGATGTTCATTCAGTTTGATCTACCGCACTGGCTAGCTTAAAAGGTTAATTTAAGGCTACTTTGCATGCATGCATGAAGGGGCAGATCTGTTGGGCACGAATAGAGAATAGAGTTGGCGGAGACGACGCCCTGGCCCCAGCCCAACACAACCCAAGCCCATCCCATCCCATCCCACGTTCGCTCAGGGATCCAGACCACCGGGCTGGCATGTAAGCTGCGGAGGGGGGGGGGAAGTAAACCGTCCTGTGAATCACTGACAACGAAGAGCCGCTGGTTTGACATGGCATGAGATGGCATGGCAGTGTGAGCAACATACCACAGTTCGGAAAGGAGAAGAGGGAGCTCTTTGATAGCTGTGGTCCTGAGACTTATCTTGGTGACTCTTACTGTAGCATCGCAATTTAGCTGAGAGCCTTAGGCTGCTAACTCGTTGTCCACGAGGCGATTTCTGTGCCGTTCGCGATGCTATTGAATAACCTAATCACCCCCAATCATCAAACCAATCGAGTCGAGGCTCGCGCACCGTTTTTTTTTTCTAAGATGACGTAAAATCTCGTGAAAGCCCGTATATTTTTTTATATCACCCCTACCAACGGGAACCAACGCTTCCTCCTCATCCCGTTATTTATTATAATTTATTAAAATCCTACTCCATCCGGAACAGATAGCATGCACCATCCAACTCCGTAAGTAAGTCTTGCTTGTTTCTATTCATAAACTATATCTGTAGTTACCCATAAGGCCCCCTCCCATGAATACCCGTGGGAGTCATTAAAAAACCAGAAAACTGTTCCTGCTGATCCCATGCGGGTACAATTCACCATAGAGATACGGGCTATATTTTCCGCTTTCTAATGACCTCCCTTCGCCCGCCGAGTAATTACAATCATCCACCCCACCCCACTTTTTTGTAAGCAAAAAGCATGAGAACAACCTCTAAGAGTTGGCACTCATGGATGCGCATTCCGTTTGTGGTAACGGTATAATACAACCAGCTTCGATGACTTATCAGCCCCAGCTCCCCCCCCACTCTAGCACCTGAACAACGACGAATGGATAAATAAACAGGTATGATAAAAATAATAAAAAAGGGAGCCTCCTCGAGAGGGGGGATCATGGGGGGTAAATTTTCCCCCAGGAAGAGAAGGAATCCCTGGGAAAGGCAGACTGACAGAGTGGAGTGAGTTTGGTTCTGATAGCCGGAGTCATACTACCTATTTCAAAATACAGTATCGTACTGGCTAGCAGCATGGCCCGCGCATAGCCGGATACTTGAGCTCGAGCAGCATTCACGATTTCTCACTCTAGCTGGCATGATCATCAGGTGGGATGATGGAACGAGTAGTACCGTAGTTGTGCGCTTTGATAATAATAATAATAATAATTTATCCCCGCCTTGTCTTTAGCATTCCCCATACAGACGGAGGGACAGACGGACAGAACAATTTTACCTACCTATTCCACCTACACCTACACAACGCAACATAATAATAATATGACGATAAAGTAAATAAAAAATTCCTCATCTCCAGCTGCACTCTAAATCTCTCTCAGAATGACGAGTAAAACCTGAAGCAGAAGGAGGAGGAGGAGCTCCTCCACCAACCAGACGGGGAATACCGTAAAATCTGGCAACAAAAGCAGTTATTAAAAAAGGAAATCAAAGTCCTCGGGGCCCCTCTCAGAAAAGAAAGAGGGAAAAGAGTTTTTGTGGTGCTTCATTCATGGAGGAGCGATATATCCGCTCCTCCATCGGAGTTGTCATCTACCGATGACCCCCGCCCGGTAGGGGAACCTCGGTATACAATACCAAGCAACAACAAGCGCCCAATACGGTACAATACCGGTACCCGAGAAAAACATTTTTAAAAAAGTCCGGATTTAGCATGAGCGTCCCCCTCCTGATGATGCGGTCAGACGCCGGTGGGTGTTGGACTGGACTACAAGTACCTTACCGGTACACATTTCCGGACCTCCATGAAAAATAATGGCAAAGAAGGCAGCGGAATATAACAGTAGATTTCTAATCACGCTATCAGGATCAGATAATTATTTGAAATGGGATTATCCCTTACGCTGCCGTGCTTTGCGCTGTGTGAATTGGGTGGTGGGTGGGTGGGTGAGTGAGTGGGTAAGTGGGTGAATGAGTGAGCGATAGTGACTCGGGGATGCACGGAAATAGGGCGGGACGAGGGCGGTGGTCGGCGGGGTGGTGTTGCTGTCGGGGCAGTGTTTTTTTTCCTCCTCCTCCTCTTTTTTCCTTTTTTGTGTTGAAAGGAGCATGTGCTGGCTTTTGTTTCGTTTTCGTTTGGTGTGCTCGGGTGTGTGGGGGAGTTTTGGTCGGATGGGTGTGTTGGCGGCTGGGCGGTTGCGACCGAGAACTGGTGATTATGATAAGTGAGAAAGTTTGTGATGCTAGAGCAGAACACGGAGAATCACTCGACCAGATGTTTTTGTACAGCGGTGGTGTGAGGTTGTGCTTCGCATGAATTGACTCTTTGAACTTTGTTTTATTTTTTAGGGAGTTAGTCACAAAGATATTTTTCCGCATTGTTGTTGTTGCGAATGAAATATCTTAGCCCTGCGCAAGTACGTTTATAACTCAATTTGTAGGGCTCCCAATGACCACTTGTTTTCGTCAGAATTGCCAACAAGCTATGATAACTGCTTTCTGGATATGGCTCGTCTTCTGCTCTCTGGTCAGAGGATTTCGAATGCAAGTATTAGAAAAAAATAGATATAATAATACCGTTGCCGAGATGACGTCTTTTCTTTTTTTAAATATTGCGAGGGCTTCAATCGTAGAAAAGATCTACCTTCAGAATTCGGTAGTGCAATACCCCAGGACGGGTCAATTCCTCCTCACGCTTTCCTCTTTGTGAGATTTTGACATGGTACTATAATGCTGCGGACGTGATCTCGCCGCTGTAAACACTAGCTTCACAGCAACGCACCCCCACACAGCAACCTGCACGGGTAGTCGTAAACAGGAATGTGCGGAGCATACCCGCCCTACCCCCCCCTTCCCAAGCCACAATATCATACCAGGACCAACCCTGGCCTCACCCGTTTGCCGGTACGGGTACAAACACCGATACCTATATCAAAAACCCCGCCCACTATAATATGATCGCCGCACAACTAGCAAGCAAGCCTACCCGCATCCCGCAGCGCATTCCCCAACCAGAAGGCAAATCCCCCACACCCAGCACGCCACACGAACTTTCGCCACCGAGAGTCCACGCAAGCGACCCCTCAAACGCGCAACGCAACCCTCCTCCACAAGAGCCAGACCAGGGGGGAAGGGCAAACCGAATCGCCACACTTTAAGAAAACAGCGGAAGGCAATTGGACAGGCCACCCCTGCCCAAAACTAGCTTTTGTGGGGATCCCTCTATCTTATCTTCGAAAGGGGGAGGAAAAAGAAAAGTTCTACAGACAGTGGATGTGCACAAACACTGCTCCGTGTGGCCAGCAATGACCAACTATGTACCTGTATGACTCTACGTTAGAATAGCCGTTAGCACTATCTTTGAAAAGGCGTTTGTGTAAGGCGTACACAGGATCTCCCGGAGAATACTCCTAGCAAATCATACCAAACAAAAACAAACAAAAACAAAAAACGATTTGTAGAATAATGTGAGGCGAACCAGGCATAAACTATTTCATGATATATCACTCGACAATTCGTCGAAGCTGTTATGATATGCGTCAGCAGCAAGGTACACCCGACAGGCGTCAGGGGGCGCCGATCCACGCCTGATACATAATGTCTCTTTTTTTTCGCAACTTTGGAATTCGGCATGATCTGACCGATTCAAGGGAGTTTCAATATCTTCAGCTCTTCCGTGCATTCGCCCCTAGGAAACTCTGATAGTAGTCCTGCGGCCCACAGAGCTGAAGCCGACAGGCGGGGCTCGAGGGGCCAATTGGATTGTTCGGCCCGATGCAATGTGACACCAAATACGCCTGGGTGGCGTTCTAAGGCGCTGGTGTTTTACTTTTGTTTCTTCTATATATATCATTTACTTCGTGATGGCATGCGCAGCATCGGTGGCGACAAGACATCGTGTTAGAGTGAGACTACTGGATTGCGCATCTTGGATATGGCGTGATTCTTTTGAGGGAGCGTTAGGTGCCAGTGGGCACTGGTGATGGGTTTGGCGGTAAGTGGGGAGGAGAAGGGGGGAGAGGGGAAAGGAGGGGAAAGGAGGGGAAAGGAGGGGAAAGGAGGGGAAAGAGGGGTTTGAATCTTGGGAGGCGGTGGGATTAGGATAGCTTGTGATAGTCGCCTTTGAACGAGGCACGGCGCGCCTTTGGGGGTTCGGTTGAGGTAGGCGGGGGATATTCTTCTTAATCGGTATATCGAAATTCAAAAGCACCACTTCGCCAACTTCCCATGTCCTTGTCTGCGTGCGAGATGGGGTCTGGGGGGCATTGCGAGGTCTGGGTCTGGGGATTCATTTGGTGTGCTGAGTGCGGATCGCAGCTGTTCTATAGATGCTTGAAGTAATTTACGATTGCGGTATCACTGTAGCTGTATTGGACTCGGTCCATCTAGTTATTAGCCGTAAGAAGTGCTCTATTGGTAGCCGCTATCGCGCGGCTATCGGGGAAGTAAGGGTCGTTTAAACATTAGCTGGCATAACAGACTACCAATGACAGTGGCGGGGGGTGGCTAACGTGGTTTGAATAGTTTGTGGTATGACAGCGTCGGATTATCAATACAGTTGCTACTCATAGCATCCTATCCGGCCCCCGCAAGCTTCAACAAGGGTTGGTATCGGGACAAGAGAAGACCTAAGCAACGACAACAACTCCAAATACTATCATACACTCACCTCTTCTACTGTAGGAAGACGCCCCACAAAACGAATATTGGCTACTCGGTGTGTTACCTGAATCCTGAAATTTAGTAGTAATAGTTTGGTGGGCAATGGGGGATCACTTCTAGAGCACTATCAGGCCAAGGGTGAAATAGAGCAGTGAAAGCTGGCAAAGGGAGAATTCCTGCTTATATAACACGTAGTCTAAACTGCAAGGTCATGCACCCACATCAGGACATCAGGGGACATAATCAAGTAGAAAACATAACATATATTTCGATAAGTAAACCGTCATTCGGAGCTGACAGCTCGTGTTCTGGGAGGAGAGACATTTCTGTGCCCCAATTTCCACTGTAACTGCTTGGGAACTGGAGTCCTACTAATATATTGTGTGGATAGTAAGGGAAACGAGGATTTGGAAAAAATCTCGGAGGTTGTTTGTTCCGTGGACGGTGGGAGAATGGGAGTTAGGAAGTAAAGAAACAGGTCTGAACCCCCAACAGCAAAGCTTGAAACCAACCAGCCAACCAGGGCCCGGCACCATGTGAGCCCTTCACTTCGTTCCGAGTAAGCGACAATGGGTTGTCTCAGAAGAGCTCAGAGACCAACCGCGGCCTTGACTAGTTTCACCATACTGGGAAAGTCACTCCCATCTGGGCTATGAATTTTTTTCTGTTCAGGTCAAGGGTAGCAAATTTGTCACAAGGGATGAAAGTCGGACTCAATGCCTCACGGCGTGTCTGCTAGTGACCGAAGGATTTGGTCTTTATCCGAGCGATAACAAAGTGTTCACCGACTCTCACTCGATAATCCCGAATTCCCTAGGAGAACAGCAAGGTACTCATTCCACAATTGCTAAGCCTGACCGTCTCCTTGTTGCTAACGGTCATACCCGTACACTTCATCCGACTCGTCCCAAATCCTTGCTCGTCCTCCTTTTCGCTGCAATCCCTGCTGATACGTGAGCGAGTGAGAGCCAATCAATCATAGTGATCCACATTACCCCCAAAATACACCAACAAGCCAATCATCAATATCCCAATCCCAACTGCAGCAGCAACGATGACCTTATTGATGATAGGCCTTAGGCGAATCCTTCGGAGGCGTTCTGCTTCGCTCTTCTCGAGAGCCCGGAAGTATGTAGCTTGAGCTTCGAGATCTGAGAATATTGGAGGGAGAAACGCTGGAATGTTTGGAGGGGGAGAGGGAGAAGCTCTTAGGAGTGGGGTAAATTCTGACATTGGGTGCTTCGGTAGTGGTGGTGGTGGTGGTGGTGGTGGCAACTAAGGGGTCGAGAGGAACTGGGTGATTTGAGGACTATTTCACCACTGTGGCCTGAGGATGACGTTTGATCATTGAGTACGTGGCCCTGAAGAAAGAGTCGTGCTAACCGTTGGAATAACTGTGGGTGCGATAGATTTGGTATGGTAAGAGTCGTTTAGAGCGCATTAAACTACTATCACAATGATTGATCAGCTGGAACTATTAGTTCGCTCCCTTGGCATAACCGGCAGGAGGGCCTCTCGAGCTGGGTCTACTAGAGATCTATATCGAGTCTAGTAATACGGTCTGCATAATGCGTCTCTGTCCGGGGAATACTAGAGTTCCCCGTAACGTGGATTTCGCATAATTCCTGCTTCTCGATGAGGCTTCCCTATTAGTTTTGCCCCTATTGCTACCAGTCGAGGGAGCTTTTAAATCTCCCCATGGGGCCGCGGCTCCAGGGCCCACCGCCTGTTCTTCGTCCTCCTTCTTCCTAGCGGAGGTGGTAGATAGGGTCCGCCACAGATACTAGCCGCTGCAGCACCAATAGAGTACAGTAGTGTATTGTTGAATCCAGGTAGCATAGCCACTGGTTGCCAGTGTTGGGACTTGATGAGTGGAAGGGCGATATTACCGCTCTGAGGTAGATTCTGCTCACACTCCCGACAGCATTCAGTATTGACTAATTAAGCTACCGGTGAGGTTTTTATTTTATGCTTTCACCTCTGGCCGGATTGGCTGTGAGGTGTCACAAGTAATCACTCGAGAATGGCATTCACGAGTCTTCCGTTTCAGGCGTAGCGTTCTCGTTGCCAGCCACCACGGTCGCAATGGGTAACCAACAACAAAGGATGCACGCGTCTCGCTGATTCTCACAAACCCCAAAGCCGATTCCTTCCTTCCCACCATCAAAATAAACAATAGCCAAACCCAGGGGAAGGGCCGCCATGAGCACTCGCTGCTTTTTGAAAACACCCTTACTATATTCTTCCCCTCACTCCAATGGCTATTGTTCCACTTGCTTATTGATAAGATAATATTCCGATTTTTGTGCTGCCTTCTGCTTCTCATGCCGTTCCGTCCATGCCCCCACCACCACCGCAAGATATTACTGGTAATGCTGTCGCATCACGTCAAAGATACCATTACACTGCTGCCGGTAAGTTCTAGCACTTTTTGACGGATGATAGGAGGAAGACTGATGTGTGTTTTCGCTTGAAAGACTTGCAAATCCTCCATGAAATCGTTTCGCTCGCGTCTGTTATTCCGGAGAACAGATCGTTCCGCGCAATATGGAGGGCTTACGATACCGTTCTTGCTGCCAGGCAGATCAATCCTGCTCTTGATAGCGTGTACTTTAGATTTATACTCCAGTTACAGGGAGCGGAGGGAAACACACTTTATGATAAGTTCATGCAATTGCTCGACGCACGCCACCCCACTATTTCTATGTGTTCATCATCTACTAACAGAATCAATAGAACAAAGGAGTTGACATCTCGGAAACGAGGTTTTTGGAAACGCCGGCGGCGACGTCAGACTACACGAGACGGAGGTATGAAGAGGCAAAGCGGAGAAGAGATAGGGCTACTGGAGCGTATGCTGCCTCGGGGGAGGAGGAAGAGGGATACGCCGCGGAGGATGAGTATGATAGACAACACGTTCCGCGTTCTCTGCGCAGAACTAGCGTCGAGCTTCGTTCCGGGCGTCCTTCAGGGAGTGTGTCACCCCGCGAAGGTGCCATTAGAGCAGCAGAGCTCGCAGCGGAGACTCGTCGCGAAGAAGTTAAGCGTCGCAGGGAGCAATCGGCAGCGGGGGAATACGGACTTGAGGCATCCAGTATCCCGGATCCTCCCCGTGTACCAGAGAATGCCGCGGATGCACTCTATAACCTTCGGATGCGTACTGTCCTACGGGAGTACTTCCATCATTGGCATCTGATGACAATTCAACGTGTGGTACGTCAACGGTCGCTCGAACAGATTGCTTTTCTCCATGATCGTAGGACCCTTTTACGGCAGGCTTTTGACATTTGGCAGGAAGTGAGATGGTTTGCTGTCGTCGAGCGCCGGGCTGAAGCGCGGTACAATTCCAGGCTCTTGGCTAGCGCGTTCCGCCTCTGGATTCAAAAGACGGCGGTGATTGTCCAGCGGTCCCAGGAAGTTCGAGAGCGAATACTCGCGAGGAAATATTTCGGTGCTTGGAGGCAGGTGGTTGTCGAAAACAATACGAAAATTCGACTTTTCCAACTATCTGGCGCGCTTTTGAAATGGAGGAACAGCCTGGCTAGGAAAAGGGAAATGGCAGCGCAAGCGCAGGAAGTTTTTGAGAGGAATCTTGCGCATCGGGCTTACTGGACTTGGTTCTTCAAGCTCTGTGGGATGCTAGGAACGAGGCGGAGTAGTGAGAAACTATTGTTGGACAAGCTCTCCGTATGGGTTGATCGCACTGAGGAGAAGATCCGCATGAATAGAATGGCTCAAGCTTTCTTCAGGAGGCGAACCCTGCAAATTGTTTTTGAACATTGGTCCTTTCGTACCACCAAATGTCTTGACCAGGCAGATATTGCTGCAGATCACAGAGAATGGTCTGCGGCCCGCGGCGCTTTCGAGGTATGGCGCCGGGAGACGCGATTTACACCTATACTAGATGCTATGGTTGAATACGTCAATGATCGCATTGGGGACACATTTTTTACCGCCTGGAGAACACGAGCGAGGCAGTCAATCGAGGCCGAGGAGGTCTCAAGGACCCGTCTTCTCAAACCCGTCTTTCGCAATTGGAGACTGAGAGTGAGACACAACGTTATGGTTGAACGAGTAGGTGAAAGGGTTGCTATAAGTGCACTCCATGAATGGGTTTTACACACGAGGGTTCGGGAGTTCAGATTGCACAGTGAGAGGGAGTTGAAAGCAGCCGCTCTATCTCGCTGGGTGGAAAGATTCCAGAGCCCTAAAATGAAGAGCCTATGCCATGAGATGACTGTCAGACGGAATCGCAGGATCGCAGCCGATGCTTTGCGCATGTTACGAAGAAAGTTACGACTTGTGCAACTCTCGGGGAACGAAGCACGAGCAATATACCGGAGTAATCTAGGCAGCAGGGCACTCGCGAAATGGAGAGTTGAGAGCGACGTTTACGTGCAGCTTGATGATTGGGCGGATGATGCGGTTTACTATTTTACTGTCAGGAAGACCCTAAGGAAGTGGATGAGAGCATTCAAGGAGTCCAGGAAACAAAGATTAAGGACGGCCTACCGCATGGCTGCCCGGCAGACAAAGAGGAATCTTGCAGCAAAGGTTTTGGAAGTTTGGAAAAACAAACTCAACAGAATCCATGAAATGAATGGCATTGCGCAAGGCTTCAGGCATGAAAACGTGACAAACACTGTGTTCAACATCTTTCAACACTGGCAGACTCGGGCGGGGGGTATACTGTCACTCGCCGCCCAAGCGGAAGAAGCTAGTAACCTCCGGATTATGAGACAGCGCCTCATCATTTGGACCGACCGCCATAACCAAAACATGGAACTCGAAGAACAAGCTAGACTCTTTTCAGGAGAAGCAGCGGCGCGGGCAGCGATTAAGTATTTCAGCCTATGGGAGACCAAATCTTGGCATTTGAACATGCTTCGCATGACAGCTAGTAGATTCGAGAGGAAACGATTCAGGGCACTATTTAGGATGTGGAGGATCCGGACACAAGATAATATCGATTCCAGGCTCGAAGAGCAAGAGAGGACAAGAATACCCATACCACCGGGCATAGATGATACAATCGAGGGAGAGTTTGGCGAGGATTGGGTTCCACCTCTTCAACCTAGCGCAGGGCAGTCGAGTACTCCTTTCGGAACACCAAGGCCTCCGGGGAGTTCGTCTGTAGTAATGCCCGTTCCTTGGAGAACATCTGCTACTACCGTGCTTGCAAGGAGCAGGTTATTCGGTAGGACGCCTGGTGGAACGCCAGGTGGCAGACTATTTGGGAGAGCAGCCGACGGAGCACCTGCAAGCCCACTTCTGAGGTCCACCATTCGAAGATCGAGGGAGCTTGGGAGGTCACGGTTGGGAGAGTGAAGAAAGCTCTTTGTTTATTCCTTTTATTCTTTATTCTATTTTTTCTCTTCATTGATTCTAATAGGGTTACTGCGGGAGTTTTGGTTGGTGAAAAGCGTTATGAAGTGTACCTTTTGTTTTGCTACGGGATTGATCATAGAGGTTGCTAGGATTAAGTGTAATCATTAGCCCTCTTTGGATTGTTATAGTAGGATTGTATGAGCTTTGTGGTGTTCATGTAGTGTACCGAGTAGCTTATAGATCCTAATATCATACTGTGATCGAGTACCGGTAACTTTTAACACCTGAAAGCACTCTTTGCCGATGACATCTTGTGACATACTGGTATTTCTGCTCTGCGGAAAATCGTTTTTCCGACCCTTATCAGGCATTACCTAATCCCCCTGTGCCTCAAATGTCGCACAGCTAACGGTACTCGAGTACCGTATTTTTTCGTGTTATACGGTTTTTTGCCAAGACCGGTTTTTGCCCAAGATTGGGCACACAACCCTTGCAGACGATCACTCAGCCGCATTGTTGTAGACTCCTAAAACCCACACCTTGGTTACTATGCTGGCTGGGGGGATTTGAGGGCCCATTTCAGACTCCAGGCACCGGCTTGGCAAAAAACCGTAAAACACGAGAAAATACGGTACTCGTCCCTGGCGAGAAGTACCCGAAAATTGGACTTTGACCTTTTTTGTATGGGCGCACTGATGTGCACAGACGGTCGGCCATACAAAATCCCCCTGCTCTATCCCTGAATTATCCCTGAATTATCCCTGTTTTCCTCCTAAATTTTCGGGTACTTGTACTTCTTGCCTGGGACAAGTACTAGCGGTTTTTTTAAGTATCCGGACACCTTGGCGCCAAGACACATACAAATCCGCGCCAAGGTGTCCGGATATTAAAAAAAACCGCTAGTAGATAGGCCCTGTTGAACAGAAATCCTAAATACTACGGAGGTACAGGGCATAAGTTTTGTAGGTTCCACAAGCGAAGTTTGCTGCCCTCACCCCCTGTGTAACCTACAAAACTTATGCCCTGTACCTCCGTAGACCTCGTGAATCCTATGCCTACATATTATAAACCATGAAAATAAATGTAGTGAAAGCTCCCCACTGCCTACTGCATCCCTGCCTAACAATTAGTTTGACAGGTTCTCACGTGATACGGCGGTTCCCCTTGCATTTTCCCATTTTTCCGGTCATGAGCTGCCGGCCACACGCGTGTTGCAATCTCCATCCTTTCCATCCTTTCCACCCGCACCATCCAGCCATCAATTGACTTCCCATACTGTGGCAGCTCCGTCCTTCGAAGTTCTTTCACCCCCGATCCATACACCCCATGATATGGCCTTGCGCTCGGTTTTACTCCCAGGAAAGCCTCAGTCAAATTTACAAGCTGTTTGCACGGTGGAATGGGGGCGGAAAAGAATAATCGTTTGTCGTCCCTTTTGCCATTTCATTCCTCCTATAGTATCTTCACACTCCCAGAGTGCCTGACAGTGTTGATGGGGCATATAGGCGTACGTCTCTGGATGTGCATTGGCATTACTCGGCAATGTGGACCGGCTTATACAAACAATCTATCACGACGTGGAGGTATTTGGGGTAGCTGTTGACGAGATTTCGGGGAAGATTGCTACGGTCGCAGAGGGGAGAGTGTTTATCTATGCGCCGGTGGGGGCCGAGGAACGGTCCCTGAAGGTTTGCATCCGATGGTGTCTCTGCGCATAAACTCCACTGACCAGAAGGGAGTAGTGGGTTCTACAGAGCCGAATAGACATAAAGGGGAACGCCAGACCGTCAGCGGTATCCTGGGGCGGGGATGAAGAACTACTAGTCGGCAATACTAGCCTTACACTCTGGAGCACACAGCACACGCCCCCGAAAAAGATCTGGGAAAAATCCCTCGCAAACCCAGTGCACATCGGGGAATTCAGCTACGACGCCTCACTCATCGCCTCAACCGGTGAGTCGGACCGCCTAGTGAAGATATGGAGACGCCTATCAATCGGCACCGAAGACGTCCAGTTCGACTTCTCATACCTCCCGCACCCACGCGCTGTTACGGGGATTCACTGGCGAAGGCCGTTCAGTCGGGAGCAGTCGGTCGATAACGTCCTTTACACCATCGCCGCGGATGGGGTCCTACGGGTCTGGGCGCCGGTATATCCACATGATTTACACCTCCTTCAGTTATGGGCCGTCATAGATCTCCGAGAATCAATCCCGGATTACCTGGACTATGAGAAAACCATGGCAAGGAGGTCCGATAATCGATATGTGATGATTGTGGATGGGTGCGTGTTTACACATGCTGCTGAGAGTGCGGTTTGTTCTGTGAGCGAGGATGAGAGGGGGCAGGAAGTTTTCCAGAGACTTGTTGAAGTTGCGAAGCGAAGTCCGGAGATCTGTGTGGTTTTTGACGGACGGGGGAGAATGAGCGCTTGGGGATTGGAGAATGTGGGGTGCAGGACTCGAAGGACCACTAATGTCTTTAGCGTCATGCATGCCGAGAATTCTGGGATGGAGTTTGTGGCTAAGGGAGAGCAGGAGGCGTTTGTACAATTTCATAGCTTTTCCGGGGGCGCAGGTTTGTCTCCTATGCTTTCCTTGCGGGGATGCCGTGAGTAACAATAGCTGATAAGTAATAGGTTTAATGGTTTTGGCGCATGTGTTCGACGGAAGGATATTCTGGTATGAAGCTAGATTAGACCGATTCTTAGACCCTTCGCCCCGCCCGAGGAGAGCAAGTCTTCTGGGGGTATCAGCCGGGCATTCCGGGCCTATTGAGACGCTCGTACGGACTGCCGATGGGAAAGCTATGTTGTCGTCTGCTCGCAAGAATGAGCTTATGGTCTGGTCGCAGTCAAGGGGGGATAATATTGCACTTTCAAAACAAAGTTCCATATCACCTACGAGCTCTGTGCATAGAGCCGTAATTCTTGATAATGGTATGTTTTCTGAGTCTATCTCGGATTATCAATTGCTGATGGTTCAGCAGGAAACTACGTGATGACATTACATGATGGCCATGTGGTATTATGGGACTCGACTCAACCCGTAGCAAAAGAGCTTGAACAGCTAGATTTCAAGGTCACCGGGAAGATGCTTTGCTTATTATTATTACCAGAAGCACAGGACGGGTTAAAACAGTACCATGTCGTTGCGCTGAGTTCAGAAATGAAGGGGATCGCATGGGGTATCACGCTACCCCAGAAGCCTAGTGAGCTGGCAAATGGGATCAACGATATTCGACCAACGGTTCACGAGTTTGCTACGTTTGCGCTAGATATGAAAGAGGATCTGTTAATGATTCTGCCCGTCGATCCCGTGGGCTGGAATGCAACGATATCAGGCACTTTAGACACCTTCTCTCGGGAGGTGGTTGTAACGGTCAACAAGTCAGGTCTCTTACAGTCCTGGACTGCGAAAGTATCTCCAGAAGAGTCGGGCCTTCGTTGGCTGGAGACTTCAACAGTTGACACTGGTATTGAAAGCCCCTCTTTGGCGAAGGGGAACTCAATACGAAAGATAGCACTCGTCAATTCTGGACGCAGTGAATTGACGATTTGGGATTCGAGGGCTGCGCAATTGGAATATCAGCAGCACTTCGAGAGCCAGGATGTGATACAAGACTTAGATTGGACATCTACTCCAGATTCACAGTCGATATTAGCTGTCGGATTCCCGCATCGAGTATTATTGATGTGCCAGCTCAGATACGATTACTTGAACGCTGGGCCAGCATGGGCTTCTTTCCGGCAAATTAATATTCGGGATATCACTCCACATCCAATCGGTGATTCGCTGTGGCTGAGTAACGGCAGTTTGGTGATTGGCGCCGGAAACCAACTTTTCGTCTACTCGAGGAAGGTTGAAGAGCTGGATGATCTCTCCAAGCAACTCCAGCTATCTTCGCTCAAAGCGCGGTTGGACGATATATTCGAGATAGTATCTCATTTGAATGGCCCTGTTCCGGTTTATCATCCGCAGTTCCTGCAGCAGTGTATTCTCGCTGGGAAGTCTGGGCTGGTGGAAGAGATTCTGGTAAGATTACATAAGGAGTTGAGGAACTTTCATGAGGAGATCCCCTTGGACAATTTTCTAGAGATACCTGTTGATACGTTTTTGGCTAGGGAAGAGGTAGATTGACCCGCTGCTTAGGATGCAGTATCACAGGCGCTGATTCGGGAATAGGATTTGTCAACTACCAGGAGAGCTAGCAAGCTCACTGGCGGCTTCTTCGGCAGCTATCAGGAAGAAGAAGAGTTACTTTACTTTGATGAAACACTAGCAAAGTCGCTTTGTGGCCTGTTGACAAAGATATCTATTCCGCACCTTATGGGCACAGAACAGATCAAATTGGCGGGCATCGTAGAGTGCGTCGCACAGGTCAAAGAGCACCGTCGTTCAATCGACGAGAACGGCGCCAGATACCTCCTGTCCTTCCGCCAACACGGCCTCCGCAGAGAGCCCGCAGATATGTCTTATCGCTCAGTCGCCTGGGCCTTCCACAGCACTTCACAAGAGATCTTAATCGATCTAGTGAGCAGCAACGCCAAAGGAAAAATGATGTGGCCACAAGCCCGTGAGAGTGGTGTATTCATGTGGCTACGAGACCCAGAAGCCATAGTATTCCCCGCTCTCCTCATCCAGCTCCCGCAACAGCAACTAACAGCCCACTTCTAGCACAAGCAATTCGAAATCATAGCTCGAAACCACTACACTAGCACCTTTGAGAAGAACCCCATAGACTGTTCCCTATACTACCTTGCCCTCAAAAAGAAGAACGTCCTAATAGGCCTCTGGCGCATGGCGTCCTGGAACCGAGAACAAGCCTCCACCCAGCGCTTCCTAGCAAACAACTTCTCAGATCCACGATGGAAAACTGCTGCCATGAAGAATGCGTACGCGCTCATGGGGAGGCACCGATTCGGTCTATTCTCCCCACTCCCCCTTCCCCTACCCGTCACCACCCCGTCTAACAACAGGGCAAACAGAATACGCTGCAGCATTCTTCCTGCTAGCAGACAGTCTCCAAGACGCCGTGAATGTCTGCTTCGACCGCATGAACGACATACAACTCGCCATCGCCGTAGCAAGAGTTTACGAAGGCGACCACGGTCCTGTGCTTCGCGGGCTGCTGGAAGACAGGATCCTACCGCTCGCCGTGGAAAAGGGTAACCGCTGGTTGGCGACGTGGGCGTTTTGGATGCTTAGGAGGAAGGATATGGCTGTTCGGTGTTTGCTCGTATGTCTTCCTTCTTGCCTCCCCCACACCATGAGTTTAAAAATAACGAGTGATAATCATAACAGTCACCACTACGATCCCTAACAATCCAAGGCACCGACTCCCCATCCACCCCGACTAAAATCGAAGCAAGGCTATTCCTGGCAGACGACCCAGCATTAGTAATCCTCTACCGCCAGATCCGCGAAAAAACACTGCAAACTCTCCGCGGCGCTGAAAAGATTAGTCCAGAGGCAGAATTCCACTTTCTATTACACACCGCTAGACTATACGATCGTATGGGCTGTGATTTACTTGCTTTAGATTTAGGTACCAATCCCCCCACAAGTAATGATGGGCAGCATAATGATTATTATAGTGCGCAACTGGGAATTCCTAAGAACAAGCAAAGACACGCACAAGCCGCTTATTCAATTCAGTCCGAGACATCACTTCAGAAGGAGGAGTTCTATAACGGTCGTGGACGAACCCCCGCCCGCGGCGAGCATAAAGTTGGGGATTACGGGGATTGGTGGTGGTACAGGCGGGATGGTGAAGTCTCCTGTGGCTGTGTTCGAAGAGCCGAGCATGGATTGGGCTTTTTGAGAGTTTTTTTTTTTCCTTACTCTTTTGTAAAATTATAAAGGGCTGGTTGGGACAGGAAGGATAAATAGGAATAAAAAATAATTAGGCAATATGGGGTTCTTGGATTGAATCGGATTGGCTAGGGACATGTACGATACGGGGCGATTGTTATACACAATGTGGAGGGAGGGGAGGGGGTTAGTAAGGATATACATATTCCTCCTTCTCGGGTTCCAGTCCCTCGGCCATCTGCCGTTCGTGTTCCTTATCCAGGTACCCTAGGAGTACGTCCTGCCAGCGTTCCCGACCTTTATACTTTGCGACGTCATCGCCCCAGCTACGTATTGCCGAAGCCAATCGGCCGGGGGCGTACGGTTCTTTGGCCATTTCGGTGATAGGGAGGAAGTATGTGCGTATCGTGAATACCTGATCATTTCCCGTCCCCCAGTCAGCACAGCGAGAAAGGGTGGGAATTATAAAAATAAAAATAAAATAGTGGATGCCCACCACCCCTCCACTCCTCGGCAACCTCCTCAATGTCTGCCTTTCGGACCTGAAATGATAATGTTCAATACCCTTGTTGGCTTGACTTGTGTACCACCCGATCTGTTCACCGTCTTCAGACCCAATGCTATGAGACCAGGCAAGGCAGTCGTCTGCTTGCATGAAATACTACAACATCATTCGGCATTAGTCCTCCCTCCCTCCCTCCCTCCCTCCCTTCCTTCCTTCCTCCATACTGGGAGGGGGAACATACATTATTCCTGACAACCGGCCCTTCCGGCATAACCCTCGCGAAGAAATTATTCATCCCCTTCGCCAACTTCTCCCTATACCCCGGCACATCCCCACTAGTGTGTATCTCATCCAACGGCATCCCCAATTTATCGCCCAGTTGCCAAAACCCTGCAAGGAGAATACTCCCCGCCTGCAAATAGTACTGCCCACCCTTCCCCTCCATCATGATGGCGAGATCGTCCTGTACCATTCTACCCGCCATCTGCATGGGGTCTTCGCAGAGGGGTGTCGCGGTGATGTCGAAGGTCTCGCCGGTGTAAGTGTTGCGCATGCCGGCCTCTGTGCGGGTGTAGAGGGAGGGGTAGCGCGCGGGGAGGTAGCCGATGAGGAGCTCCAGGAGCTCGATGGCAGCGTCGTAGGCTACTGGATTTGTGGTGCTGGCTTGGGCGCCCCGGGAGAGGATTCGGGAGGCCTTGATGGAGTGGTAGGTTGGGAATTGGTTGTCCAGTTCTATCCATTCTTCGAAGGGCATTTTGCGGAGGCCCATTGTTATGTTGTATCTTTTATGTAGAGGTTAATATGGGAGGAAGGGGGGGGGGGGGGGGGGAGTAGGGAGGGGGGGATA
>Ga0307509_10001722_pt1 | contig 36453 bp, 34 predicted proteins | sample 10_EM_MG_FD_202245 | JGI IMG/M metagenome (GOLD analysis project Ga0307509, IMG submission 202245) | Populus trichocarpa ectomycorrhiza microbial communities from riparian zone in the Pacific Northwest, United States - 10_EM | ecosystem: Host-associated > Plants > Roots > Unclassified | place...
ATTTTATTTCTTTTGTTATGTTTTGTTTTGGGTTTTTATTTGCCATGGGATTTTTCCCGAATGCAGTGGTTGGACCCTGGGGAGTGCTAGTCATGTACCTAAAATCATACCAAGGATTTAACAAAAACAACAAAAACCCTCCGGAAAGGTGAGGGATAAGTATTGTTCACTTCCTACTAATATCAAGGACCCTTCATGGCTAGAGAAGTACCGGAAACAGGGACAAGTAATGAAAGGATAGAAACTTGGCTTGGAATAAATCAGGATTGCGAAGGGGTCATGGATTCGAATTTTCCAAATCAACGGCCGGGGGACTGCCAGATACCCCTACATTGACAGTTGTGTAACAGAAGAGGACTACAAGAAATATCTGTGGCTTGCCATAGCCTCTCACAGGCACAGTCCCCCCCGCACGTCTCCTCCAGTGATATCCTGTGAACAACTGCAGTACTCCACCCAACCCTGAAACCTCTATCCATGGCAGAGGCGTTCAGCCCCGGTGTTGGAAAAAACCGTTTTTCGAATGCCCAGTTTTAAGTTGGTTTGTTAGTTTCGTGTGCAGAGAGGCGTGGCACTCAAACACTAGATTTGCCGGTGAGGATCTCGACTTGAAATACTTGCACAAACGCTTCCCAGCCCGGGGGCTGAACGCCTCTGCAGTACAATAGTGTGGTGTGTTAACAGATCGCTAAAATCCAAACATGCGAGCAAAAAGAAACAAAAAAGCAATGCAAACAAAAGAGTTCAGCAAACTAGGGACCCCATACCGGTACGGCCATCCACTCTATCGGTAGTATAATACGAACTAGGGCAGCAGATGCGGGGGGGATCGCTTACCGCGCCATACGCCACAAATTATGATAACACGGTACCCAACCAGCTCGAGACGACCGACTCCAAAATGGATGGGATGTGAGATTTTTCACCGTTCTATGATACGACCAAAAAAAAAAAACAATGGAGTGAGGGATTGTCACGACGAAGAGGAGGGTGGTTTAAAGCCCGGTAAAATGTGTTCAGAAACAGAAAGGTGAAATTTCGCATCCCCCCCATTCTGCGACCAATTAGGATATAGTTACAGGTGTAGCATGGTTTTCTTGTATGGAAGATACCATACAGTATTATTAAAATCAAGTTTTCCGGAGGCAGCTACCGGGTTGGCCTAGTTTCCCATAGTCTGAAAGGCCTGGTGTTGGATTGCCTGTAAGGTATGATATATGGTTAGGAGACATGCGGTTGTAGGTATGGGCATTCGAGCCGCATAGTGAGTATGATATGATAGGCACATACAGTGGTGGGTCGTTTCTTTCACATCCTATGTTGGTAGGCAAAGGATATGGGCCTTTGGTCTATTGCTTCTTTCACACCCTATCATTTGTCTAGGGTAGTTGGTTTGGTTTGGTTCGCCCTTTATGTTGGTCGGCACAGGGCACAGGGCACAGGGCATAGATTTTCTATAGGGGTTAGGATGGCTAGTCTATCACCCTCTCTCTTGTTCAGTGGCCCTATCCTAATAATCTCTTCCGCGTTTCTGTGTCTTTTATTCGTTCCTTCATTCTGAAGCACTGCTTAAGACAGGAGCTAGGATCTTTGGTGGCTGGAGGGGGCTTTTCTATGGATCAGACAAAATCCGACTAAGCGGGTTCGTTTTATAAGAGTGACTTGGTGTGATAATAAGGATAGCAGCTGTTAAGAGTGGCTGGTTTTCACGAGATATCATGCCTAGATTCAGTAATGTTAGCAAAGTAGCCTTAGACAATCAATTAGGTAGGGTACTGTGTCCTTGACTGGTGAGATGACTTTAGAATTCTGAAGCGCTCCGAACGCATCTCCTCCTTGGTGACAGTTCCAAGCCAGTGTTTCCCTATAGAAAAGTCTTGTGCGTCAGATCAATACACTCCGGCGAGTTCAGGCCAGGTGCTTACTGGAGCAAGTTGCACAATCGTTGCAGCACGGAAAGGGGTGTGGAGAGGACGTGGCAGTTCTCCGGTGTAATCCCATGAAGCACTTGTGCAGAGGTTTGAGCCGATTTACAATCCGTCCTAGTACTCCTAATATCAAATCTGTCTAGACCACTGTGTACCAGTAATGTCGTAACGTTTGTGAAACGGACCGCTATTTGATACCACCACCTTCTGAGCATCACAAGAACATGGTGGTCTCCAGGATAAATATTTGATGTCGAATGAGTAATCGCGCCATCCACGCCCCTCCCGATATCAGCCATTATCAATGTTCCAAGCATTTTGATACGATTTATAAGACCTGCCGAAACCTTGGAACAGAACCACCAGCTCTGGTCCGGTCAATTGGCCATCCTAAAATCCCAGAACTACCGGTATATAATGATAAAGATTCTCTTTGTGATAGATCAAGATATGCAGTATTATACCTGTCAGGTCGAAAGTTTATGCCTAGCGATTCAAGGCGCATATCTAACCCTGAAGAGAGAAGCCGAGAGATGAATTTGCAAGGTGAATAAGAGTTTAGATATGATACAATGTTGGGACAACTCTTCTGATAAGTTATTTCGGAATTTAAGACCCCAAAGCCCCGCACCGGGCCGTCAGAGAGATCAGGAGCCCCTCCCGAATGACCCTTCTGAAGCACCAGGTATGATAGTAATGGTTGATCATTCTTTCAGTTAGTCACGTGCAATCTGTTCATAATGTGGTATCATAACACTGGAGAATAAGACTGCTATTGCCGCACCCGAAAATTGGCAAGGGCTTCTGGACCCCAACGGCAAGATATCATATGTAGTAGTCTTTTTTTCACAGATGCCATACGCCGGGGCTGAGGCCGCTCGGCAGGAGTCTTGGCGAGGCAATCTTTCTCTTCGGCGGGGATTACAGTGGGACAAGCTAGAAACTCCATTTCACGAAGCTTTTTGCCGAGTGGCTATATTGTACGGTACATATTGTGGGTTCGCTCCGAGAGAAGCCACCCGGGCGCCCGTTGGGTAGGGTCAGCGGAGGAAGGTTCCCGACGAATGGTTGTTTCTGATATGGAGCGAACCCGCGGATTGCTGACGAAGGGAGAATCCGTGAGCACTTTGCGTTTCCTAATTTGCCGGAAGGGGCATCTCTGGCGATTTGACAGATACGGCTGCGTTCACGGATTATCCTCCACCCCAGTACAGTACAGCACTAACACTGCGACAAACAGTGCTTTTCTGCAACGGCCCCCTCGTGGACTATTACTGGCCTCTAGACCTCAACCCTGGCGGCACGCAACCTAGACTTAATCATGGCGCCTCACTCGACAACCCACCAGTTAAATATTTCCGTTGGAAACTGTGGTTACGTGTCTAACACAAAATGTCGTCGTATTAATACCTTCTGTATGATAGGTTACATCAAAGGTGCCCTCTTGTGTCCGCTTCCGCCTCCTACTACGGTACTCTAGTCTCCCCTTTAATTGTTATTCTCGTTTTCCCTTTCTTTCTTTCCCCCAACCTTAACTACAGTTCTTTGTTTCTCACAATTCCTTTCGTGCGCGCGCACAGTAATGCTTCAAACAGTTCCCAAGTCTACGTCTCTAATAGGACCGATAGAAGTAGGTTTCAAACTTAAACGAGCTGGTAGGAGGGTTTATTCCAAGGCGGCAAAGGGAATCGACCCGAAGAACTAATCCCAGTTCTCACTCCTAGAATGGCAGAGATTTTCATTCAGAGGAAATTTCAACCACGAAAACCCTCCCGCATGGGTGGGCCGGAGCGCCATCCCTTGGGAACAAAAGTGTATATTGATACCGGTATCACAAGAACTGCGGAGTTCAGGCACGGTAAATTTACTCGAGCGATGTACGCAGCGTGTTGATCTCCCCGTATTCCTGGGAAAGACTCCCATCTCGGCTCCTTGAACTATTGCAGAAAAAGAGGCGGGCCCATCCACCTCTGATATTGTGATAGGGCCACCTACAGAAAGACTTCTGTTGGGAATCGGGCTTCTACAAGCAAGAATAAGTGGGTGATCTGTGTCACATCCCCAGTGAAAATTTGCCCGCATAACCCCACTTTTTTTTTTTTGTCAAAAGCTGGGATGAGGGAAGGGAGCCACTCGTTGCATTTTGTTCGTTTATTATTATTATTACTATTACTTTTCTTACGGAGCAGCAGCAGGAGGAGGAGGGTGAAATGGCCGTTTCTTAGTCCGCCATCTAAGTCATGTGCACTTGCGGCCAAAAATAATAGTTCGAATCTCAGAATAACAGGGTTGAGAAGGCGCAACCACTACCGTATGCCTACGGGTATACAAGGGACCACGCGCTTGTCAACGAGACATCAGATGGCATCAATTCTCACTCGGTAAGACACAAAGGGCACCGCTGATCTCACCAACAAGCCTCCTCCAGGCAACTGCCGGAATGCCTACGAATACAATCGGAGAATGTAATTGTCGAGGGCGTACAGTACATACGAGACTGGTGATGGCTAGCCTAGGGCTACTATGTGCCTCGGGTTAATTTTTCCAACCTCCTGGGATGGCGGGGGAAAAATGGTTTGCTTCCCTCACCATACTTGTATTATGTGGTGTGGGTTAGATGCACCACGCGGGTAGGGCACAAATTATCCAAGTGCGACCGACGCCACCACACAACGCTGTTTCAATAATGTGAAAACCCCTCGCTGAAATGTGCATACTGCATCATTACTGGCGGATATCGCACATGGGCAAGACGATCGACAGCAAGAGGGGAAAAAAAAAGAAGGAATGATACACATAGCGGATTTCCCAGTCATCACTAAAGAAAAGAAAAGGTAAAGATAAAAATTGGATGCTACACGAATGTTCCCAGATTTCTTCTTCTCTTCGTGGATGATTTGAACGGGTAGGATATAAAGACGACGACCGGCGTTCCCAGAGGACAGAACTGTTCGGGGTCTAAGTGCAGTTGTGGGGTAGTTTACTATCTTTCTTTCTTTTTTTCTTTTGGTAAGATAAGAAATTTTTACTGCTGACCCGGTGTCATCGTATCAAAGCTAATAAGTTTTTCAGATTTTTCTCACCTAAAAAGAGCCCCGTTGATATCCAGATTTGTCAAACATGACAAAAACAGGATCCCCGAAGAAATCTTACGCCGGGAGTGAGGTTCTTAGTGCACAAACAAGTCTTCTCTCACTGAATGATGAGGAGGCCTCATTAGACAGAACTCCAGTCACTGAGATGCCAACAGCGGCCGGGAATTCACACCAACTTACCTTCCTCGATGGCTACTTGTTGCTAGTGAGCTTCCAGATAGGCTCAGGGCTATTCTCTTCCCCATCGCAGATAAACAATAATACAGCGTCTCCGGGTGCGGCAATTTTTCTCTGGATAGCTGCCGGTTTCCTCGCATGGGCTGGTGCAACATGTTTTGCAGAGCTCGGAGCAGCAATACCGGTCAATGGCGGGGTGCAGGAATATCTACAATACATCTACGGGGATTTCGCAGCACTTCTCGTCTCGATCACTTGGATCGCTGCAGTGAAACCATGCTCCATGGCGATCCTCAGTCTTATTTTCGCCCAATACTGGACCCATGCAATTTTTGGCGGTGAGGGAGATACTTTCTGGTTGGACAAGTCATTGGCAATCGGCGTGTTGGCATCTCTCACTTTGTTCAACTCTATCAGCACAAAGACTTCGTCCAATCTTAATGGGATATTCTCTCTCATAAAGCTTTCGACCGTGGGAATCATTGTAGTGCTTGCCATTCTTGCCATGTTTACTGGATTGAATGCCCAAGGAAGTAGACCTAGCATGGACTGGAAGACCCGAGATTGGTTCGCAAATAGGCCCACAGAGGTGGATGGCCACCGAGTCGATTGGGCTACCCTGACAGCATGGGAATCTCTGGGCTATTATTCTGCTGCACTGTGGGCCGGTACTTGGGGATATGGTGGTTGGGATAATGTGAGCTGCCCTGTATAAAACTAAACCAGAGGACAATCTTAACATCTGCGAAATAGGCCAACGTTGTCGCAGGAGAAATGCGCAATACAGCAAAAGATCTACCAAGAGCGGTTAATTTGGCCTTACCAACTGTGATATGTTGCTTCATCCTCACAAACTTGTGCTACTATATCGTCCTTCCGTGGGATGTCATTGGCACAGCAGATACCATTGCAGTGGTATGCTCCGAAATAATCTCAAAGGCAATCCTACTCATCTAATAACCCACAGGCAGTAGGACTGAAGACGTTGGGGGCCGCCGGGGGATTGATGTTCGCAGTCTTGGTATCCATAGCCTGCGCTGGATCGCTGAACGCAAATATATTCACGACCGGCAGATTTACAGAGACCGCCGCGAATAGAGGCTACATTCCAAAGTTCTGGGGAGTTCAAGGCTGGGGAATTTCATCAGAAGAGAGCACACCCTCAACCCCCACGTATGGCACTACCAACAGTTCTCCCTTCCCCCCTAGAAAACCCCTAGAAAATGCTGCTTGGAGAACTCCTCTGTGAGCCATATCCCACATACACCTACCTACCCACTTACCTACCTTACAAAACTAACAAAATTTCTCTAGCCGAGCAATGATACTAAATTCCCTTCTATGCTGCACCTACATCCTCATCGGAAGCTTCAGCTCCCTCGTGACATTCATTGGAATAACCGAATACACATCCTACCTAGCGACGATGGTCGGCCTGATCTACCTGCGCTACACTCAACCTGATCTGAACAGGCCTTATAAGCCACCCATATGGACGCCAGTTTTGTTTATTATCATTTGCTCCGTCATGGTGCTTCGTGGGATGATATTCGCGCTGGCTCAGACGGGAATTTTGGTGGTGTATGTCTTCCTAGTTAGCCTTTACTATAAATATTCGTGGAAGGGAAGACGGAGGGTGAGGATTTGATGAGGTTTGTATAGTATGGTACATAGATCGCTGGGGTAGATAGAAATTGGCATTACTGTACTCGAGTACTGCATTCAAAAAATCATAATCGAACACAGAAAAAACAAATGAAGACAGTCCTGAGTGAGGGAAATGATGGAGCTGTGGGTAGTGGTTAACCCATGTCTTCTTCTTCCTTACCATACATCACGAGTATTACCGGGGAGTGACGAACACCAGCATCATACTCCCATCGACGACGCAAACCCTATACCGTCTCATCTACGCAACTCCCAGACAATGGATCTCGTTTCAAAAAGCCTCAGCTCGTATATAACCCACAACCGAACCTAAATTACCCCCCCCCCCCCCCAACCACCACCACCCCCGAGGAGGAGGAAAATGTATATATCATACCATATCCCCCACACCCCCTCTTCCAACCCTTCAACAAAACACCACATTCTCAGTCTTCCAATAGATTCTGAGCCCGGCCAACACCCACACGAGATCTATATACCCCCCTCCCTAGTTAGTGCCAAAGCCATATTATACAACTATACTGCTCCAATAAGAAAGAAAGAAAGAAAGAAGAAAAAGAAAGTACTCGTAGTTGGCCAGAGTGACAGGATGGTGGGATACTTTTACTTTATTGCCATGCAACCCTTTCCTTGATACCGGGAGCTCTGGGAATCTGCTTTAGTCCAAAGAGAGTGTCCATTGTCGGTTCTGGGGGCCGGCGGAGGAGCTTGGTAACTTAAATGGGGGGAAGGGGGGGGGTTCGAATCACACTCCATCAACCGGTTCCAAGCCAGTTATATAATAGGGTATCATAGTTCAGGACGTGGATTTGTGTCAACTTCTCACTCACATCCGCCTCTCGCTCTCTCGCCCACTCAGGTAAGTGGACTCCTCCTCCTCACTTGGACAGAGAGATATATATCCTGATTTTCGGAAGTTTGCGAGCACGGGTACGATTGCGTACCTAAAGCTCTGGCCGATTTTTTTTTTTTTTTGCTCGTACCATACAGTATCATACCCGTATGCAATTGCAGGTGTGTTTATCATACAAAGGTTCTAGAAATCAGGAGTACGGTACCTACCGGCAGGTGCCACCCGCAAAGCCAACGGTAACAGTAACAGTCACATACTGCCGTCATCATCATCATCCAGCAGGTGCGTGAGCTATACATACTATTAGGAAATCTCCAATCCTACGCTACTCTTTTCTTCTTCTTCTTGCTAACACTGCCTGTCATTCTTCTTCTTCCTCGATTTGGCAAAACCATTAGTTAGCACTAGGCAACTTTTCGAGTTGCCCGGAGATGGAAAATGTAAGTGGTCTATATACGAGTATGATACCAGTAGTTGTGGTATATAAATTAACCAATGCTTCTACAGGTATATCTAATTCCGTGGGAATGGCCATAAACCTACTTCTCCGGTCACTTCCCGATCACCTTATGATACCTTAAAAATTGCCTTAGCGGTATAAACGGTCGATCAATTACCCTAAATTCTTAGGTATGATATGATATAAAATAAAAAAAACTCGGCCCGCCGCTATACTCCTTAAAGCAAGTAGCCACTAAGTATTTCATCACCCGAAAGCCTATTCTTGCGGCAAACGCGCTTCTCTAGGGATACCGGTATTAAGTAACTACTACCGGTAGTGGTGGGGTCAAGTTTACCTGCGATGGAATATATGGTATGTCTAATGGGATCCGGCCTGCTGGTACTGTACCCTCTTGCATCTAGGAACAGCGCCCACCACTGCGCATTGTACAGTAGGTGCGGGCAGACAAAACCAACACGTTTGGAATCGAGTACCGGCGGGCACTTCTTTTCTTTTTCTTCTTCCTCCCCTCAAAAAAGCCCAAGTGCTAGTACAGCACTATTTCATTTTATTTTCATATTTCTTAATCCCTTTCAAACACTAGTAAACCATATGCCTATGAAGGGTGTGGAGCTGGGGTTGACCCATATTGCTTTTGGCTATTGAGGGTTCTTACAAGTTTTGCGCTTTTTGTGCAGAGATGGTACAGTTGGAGAAATATATATATATCAAGTGGTATCAGGTGAATTCGACAGTAGTTAAATGACTACCGGTAGGTCATCTGAGGCATATAATACAGCATTTACAATTGTCAGGGTATCCATTTCCGATCCTGTACCGGTGTCGCTATGACGAATTTAAACTCGGATATCACTGGATCCGGTAGCTAAATCTAGTGGATATTCAACATCACTTTAAACCTTCAGAACATCTCGATGCCTAATGTCCCCAATACCCTCTCCCCCAGCCAAACCCAGCCCATGACACTTGCTACAGGTAACAAGCACCCCAATAAGGATTAAACAAACGCATAGCTAATTGCCTGTGCGCATTAGTGCGCCCATACCGAATCCGAAGCCCAATGTTTGGGTACTTACCTGCACCAAGTGTCCATTCCATCATCCCCCATATCATTTCCCCTAAAACCCATTCCTTTTTCAGATATTTTTACATTACGCTAGATGGACAGCAAATACAAGCAGGTAAAAGAAAAAGTTGAAAAGTTGAGAAGCTAAAACTCAGACTATTTCTTAGTCTGTCTCTTCATGGCCTTGCGGGATTCCTTCTCCCGCTCTCTCTCAAGGAACTTCTTCTGTTCCTCGGCACTCATTCCACGAAGCTTCTTCTCTCTTTCGAGTTTTTTGTCCTCATCTCTCTTAAGCTGTCGTTCTTCAGCCTTTTCCTCATCGGCCTGCTTCTGGAGTTTCTTAGCCTCTTCTTCGCGAACGGCCCTAACCTTTCGGAGAACCTCGGGGCGGAAGTGAGCAACTGCTGCAAGATGATCGACCAGACGAATGAATGCCTGCAAGAGTTTAGGCAAAGTGGCGGGGACCGTGTCAGATGGGATGTTGATCCGGAGGGTAACGCGTTTTTTTTGAGCCATTTCCGCAAGACTAGGAGCTATTAGTAGAAGTCACCACAGAGTAAGGAAGTAACATACGTAGTAGGCTTGTCGATAGGCTGGTCGGTAATAATCAAGTATTCAAGGATATCCTGGCAACCCACAACTGCCTCCTTCAATTCCTTTGTCAACACAGTGTCTCCGATCTCCTTGCTCTCACTCATAACAGCTAGCCAGTTCGGGAGCCCATCCCAATCTGAAGTCCTCGTAAGCGAGAGGTCATAACGCTCCTCTCTCCACCTCTTCATTTGATTCTTATTAACCAAGGCCCAGACAAAGTTATCATACTTAGAGCTCGGAACACCCTTCCCAGAATCTTGACTGTCAAAAGGGGAAATAGTAACAGTAACATTGTCGGTAGGGGTTGGCAGACTTTCAAAGAAGAACGCGAAAAGATGCTCTCCAAACCAAGTGATTGGATTCGATCTGCGTTGGAGCTTAATAGTGGTGTGCATAAACGCAACATTTTGTCTTCCTGAAGCGTAGGTGATGAACTCGAGAGGATGGTTTTCCTTCAAGGCGTAATCGGCGGTAACAACTTGTTCGGTATTTGCCCGACCATAAGGATCAAAACCAACATATGCGAACTCCTGGCTTAGGACAGGACTGATGCTGCCGAAGAACTTTTTGGCGATAGCGCGATTCCGGCGGGTTCCCCAGAGATGCCAACCGAGTATGCCAAAGAGAAGGAGGAGAATGTAACCTTCGAATTGGAATTCGCCAAGCGAGTGACGCTCCCAGAGAGCGTACCAAGGCCCATCAAATTTAATCGGAGGGCCAGTGGGAGTCGGGGAGGCACTAATAGATGTCAAAGATGAGGCAGCAGACTCTGGGGCCGGAGGGGGAGTAGCAGGAGATGGAGTCGCAAAATCAGCAAAGTCTGGTAAATTGCAATTAGCTCACGGAAACCGAGATAGCTGTCAAGCTGATGGAACGTACCATCATCGGGGGCCAGGCTCGATCCAGCCTTCTTTTTCTCGTCGCCGAGGATCTTTCCAAGGTATTTTTGTGCCATGATTCCAAATCGGTCAACCCCAATTAAGGAGAAGAGGATGGAGAAGAATAAAAGGTGTTGGTGGTTGAGCCGTTAAAGAAAGGAATGAGAGGAATGTGGAGAGAAATGGAAGAAAAGATAGGAGAGGCCACTTCTTGGGTATCCTAAACTATTCCGTTTGTGCCTACCACTCTCGGGGGAGGTCGGTCGGGCTTCATCCGAAGAGAGTGTGAGAGAACCAGAAGAGCCGCCTCGCCTTTTTTCATCCTCCGCTTTACCACACCAATTTACAGTGCCACCTCAGACGCAGTACCGGTATGTCTAGTTCTAGCATAGAAAAGTTACAAACATCCTCTCCGGGTATTGCATCTACAAGAGCACTTTGTTTGGTATCAACATCTAAAGCGAAATTTACACCTCGCTTCTATTTCATACGGTATTTGCTATACACAAGAGCGTTCCGTCCCACCGGAATCGCCCCTACTCACCTAAAACCCCCCACTGCACATTCAATCCCATCGCATCCCACCAGCAAAAAAGGAATGGATCGATGCATCAGGATAGCGAATAACAATGTAACCGGATTTAAAAGTATGATTTCTTGCCCTAGAAAGTCGCCAACCCATGTCAATTTCTTTCATAACGGTTGTCGCAGAGGGTAACCAACCATAACCAGTCTACACATCCCGAAGAGAGAGCCGGAAAAGCCGATGCCGAGCATAACGAAGTATGGATAGAGCAACATCTTGGATCGTGGAGTCTGTCGGGGGGTCGGTAACCATGGCGAGTGAGCAAATAGGGTCCAGAGGAGAAAACAAACCTTGTACCATTGCCTCACACCATCGTTCTTTTGGAAGAGGCGCTGATAGTGAGGGACCCGGTTCTCGCGGTAAACGAAGCCACTGCGATCATTTTAGTTCCAAGTTTTCCGTGATATCGGTAAAATACAGCGAGGTGAGGGGTGCATACGGCATTTCTGATGTTTTTTATGTGTTGAGTGGATTGGAGTAGGGATTGATGAATTGAAGGTCTTAGGAAAGAGTGGGAAAGATGGTTCGATGATTGCCAGTATGTATGATAGGGCCAATTGTTTTATCTGACCGATTAGTCATGATCCTATCTGATCCTTGAACCTCGGCGGTAGACTGGGACAACATGCGATTCACACCACTTGTGTTTGGGGCTCCATATCTCAACAAACACCTCAAGCTCGCAAACAAGGTATGTAACCGCTAGAAACCCTATAACCACCATTGAATGCCGGCATCACTTTGATCTTTTAAATGCGTCCTAACAAGCCTGGAAACCAGTAGATTCCTTCAATTTCCCCACCAGGCACTACACACAATCCTATAGCATATCGAAATGAGCTTCTATTTTGCTATTGTCGGCACGAAGGATAACCCGATCTATGAAGCCGAATTTGGGACCTCAAAGCAAGGCGGCGATGGCGTAGCTCGAGTACTCCTCCCCTATTGTCACCATCGTCTTCGACCCAGTTGTTAATGCCCTCTTAAGTTCCGCGAAGAGCAACGCTCTATGAACCAGTTTATCGTCCACTCAAGCCTTGACATAGTTGAGGAGGTCCAGTGGGCCACTCCCACAATGTTGTGCTCCATATCCTATCTTCCGTAACCTGCGGCTAACGTTATTAGGTACATGAAATGCGTTGACAAGTTCAACAATCTTCTGGTCAGCTGTTTTCTGACCGCTGGAAGTAAAACTCCCTATTTTGCCAAATTGACTGGAGTAGAGAGTTGACAAAGAGGTAGACATTAAATTTTTATTACTCCATGACCAAAAAGCGGATGACGCGATTCGTCAGTTCTTCACAGATGTGTATGACCTTTACACAAAAACACTCATGAACCCATTCTACGAGGTCGACATGAGGATCACTAGCGGGGTGTTTGATGGAAAGGTTAAGCAGGCTGCCAAGAAGTACCTGTGAGAAGTTCTTAGCAACACCTGATAATTCATTAACGTTTCATGGTGTTCTCGGAGCTTAGATCGGGCTACAGATATCAAGTCGACTTTATTTGAGATATGATTGACAATCATGGGAATCCCGATTTCGGTTCTCGCTGAAGCAACGTTCTGGGTGATTCGTGTGATAGAGTACTGGCCTCTTTTTTAATGTCCCGGGAATACATAAGTGATTCAGTTATGGCATAATTGGTTGCCTTAGGGGGCACTAGATTTTGCGGGAACGGCCATAACCTGGCCCAAGGACATGCAGCTCACATCCCAGAGGCCTCAAAAAATGGCGAGCACATGTGCAGGTACTTAAATACCCAATCCCTAATCTAAAACCGACAAAACATTTGGCAGCTATACTCACTCAACGAGACACCTGCATTTCTCAAGAGATCAGGCTTCTTGCTTGGTTACTGACGTTAAGAACAAATGGCATATCACATTATTCTTTGTATACAACCAAGCTAACCCCTTCAGTTTCAGTATCACTGCTATCGCTGTTCCTGGCCGCGGACTCAGCATCTATCTCAACCCGCATTCCACTATCCAGCTTGCCGGCCTCCTCACTCCCTACTTGTCCATCGGTCTCTCTCTCGGACTCCGGCTCTGGATCTATCTCCATCTCTGCCTCTGCCCCGGACCGCACCTCCAGCCCGGTCTCCTTCGCACTGCCCTCTTTTGAGACACATTTCACCATCGCCTCGGCTTTTTCGTAAAGCACACCCGCCATATCAACTCTTCTTTCATCTAAGAGCGCATCCAGAAACTCTTCCCCCGTCTGTAAGATGCTTAACAACCGTCGATTCGTCATTGGCCACTTATACAATCTTGCAACAGCTACCCAGCCCGCTCTCCAAAATGCATTTCCAGAGCCAAAACCGATGTCCTCGTTGATATAACTACCATCAAATTTTCCTGTATTCCATGCAGTTACGATGGCCTTAATGAGAGTTTCAAGTTGGAAGGGGGCTGGATCGCCGATGTTTCGGGTGAGGTCTAGACGTAGGCGGAATTTGCAGAATTCAAATGAAGAATGCAGACATAGTTTGTGCATCGCTTCAAGGAGCTCCCTTTGGTCTTTATATGAAACTGTCGCACGATGTCGGGGTTTATTGCTCAAATGAATAGAAGCTTGCGGTGCGGTTTCCGGGGGCATGCAACCGGAGGGCGGAGGCGTGGGAGACGACTGGAGACATTGCGGTTTAGTTCTGCTAACCCGCCGAATAATCGGAAATTTCTTCTTGGATCCAGCCCCCGCTCTAGGCAACGGCGGAGACTGCGATCCGTCTTCGGCACTGGCTCTATGGCGCCTCTTCCCACTACCCCAGTTCTTGACTATTCCCATCTGAGTATTTTTGAGCCACGCCTTCCTGATCTCCCCCAAAGACCTCTTGGGCCTTCCACCCTTCCTCCATGGAACCCCCGGAAAGGCCCTATTCGCTCCCCCCCCTCGCCTAATCCTAATCCTCTCCTTCAAGATCTCACGCTTTTTTCTCTCCTTCTTACCCATTCGAATGCCCTTGAGCTCAGGCACCATTCCCGCGTTGATTAATTCGTAGTACGCATTGACCAGTTCTGTACGTGTAGGAATGTAAACTCTATCGAAAATAATGTCAAAAATCTGGCCAGTCCGAAGTTTGGAGTAATTCGGTGTTGTGAGAAAGAACTGATGGAGGTTTGAGAGAATTATAGCTTTTGTTTGAGTGTGGTCGCGGCGAGGCATAGTGATGATGATGGTGGTGGTGGTGATGACAACGATGATGATAGTGCTCAGATTGCGCCATGCGTAGCAAAATTTCTTATGAGAGCAGGAAATTGAGGCGGGAGCTCTCGTAGTCACTGGAAAATAGGAGATGATTGCGGCAGTCAGGAGAACTATCAAAGAGAACGAACGTATTAAGTAGTGCAAGGAGGTTGAAAGTACAGGATGGTTCAAGATATGTACTATTTTCTTCTTTTGTGGGTGGATATTATGCGGGCACCTCTATGATAATATAGAACCACAGCACCAGGTTCTAAACTTGGAGTGATGGATTAGCTGTGTCCGCATCTCGTAAGGGCACAGCAGTACCTGCAGATCATTAGCCTCTATCCCCTACTGGTATATCACTTGCATGACTCTGAGTTGTTGGATCTCCGCCATAGCATCATATTCGGGCATGTATCGCGGTCCACTTAGTAAAAAGGGGCGGAGAGATAATACCATTTAAACCGCTGGGACTCGGGTTGTGTAATAGCGCAGTATTATACTACTGTATATGGAGCCAAGAACTCCCCACTCTACTCTACTCGGGTACATCTATATCAAAGATCATGAATGGATGGAAAATCCGACCCATTCAAAAGTATTCTAGGAGTCATAGTCCTCCTCTTACGGGGAGCAAGAGGGACGCGGTAAGGTTTCCCTGCAGTAAGTTGGTGATATACTTTACCTCATTAATACTCACGATAGTGGCAGCAATAGAGGTTGATTTCGCAGACTACAATACAAATTCATCTGCTGTATATACTTGTTAGGGTGCTGGTGTCGAGTCTAATGCCAAATACAATTTTTTATTACTATATACAACTATTGGAAATAATAGACATACCGGTAGCCCATCGAGTAGGGCCTTCAGAGGCGGAACACACACGGGGCTCAAGAATTAAAGATCACAGCGAATTATAAACGAGTCCTTGAAATGGGTCTCTTTCGAACTTATTGTTGGGTTGAATTTGCACCAACACGGGATGGTTGGCCGTTTTGTACCCACCCGCCAGATTTGGATAGCAGCCATGAGCTCGGGCCGGTAGCCTCTGCCGGAAGGAGGGGACCTCGCACTGATAGGACGTTGGGGTTGCCTCTCTTATCATAGTGAGGCTGGTTTGTTGTTTTGGCTTAAGTAGAGTGCGGAAGGCTAGCTTGTTTTCACTCTAGTTTCCCCCCCCTTCATCCAGAGAGGGGAATTCTGGACGTCTTAGCGCAAGGTCTGATCACTCCGGTTTCTACAGTAAGGTTGCTGCCGCTATTCGGAGACAAAAGGCGCTAAGTTAGGGATTTAGTGTTTTCCTCACATACCAGTAGTAAAGCAAATCATAACTGAGCACGTTGGATCTCGTTAATTGGTGTTCGCAATTCTGGTGACCTGTTAAACTAAATCTTTCGTGGGTTGATGCTATGATAGCGATGATAATCTGGGAGTGGATTGCACGATATTTTACGGTAAAAGCTCCAGGAGAGATATTTTCGCACAAGTTAAGGATACCGGCTTGTCTGGTACGAAAAACGTCTCCTCTAGCACTTGCATTTGCTAAAGAAGCTTAGGGAAATCATCCTAAGATACAAGAAGTATACGAGTTACAGCTTTCGAGCCTCATTTCATACTAAGTTACTGATAGCAATGTCATGGGGGGGATGCTTCTACAAGGCAGGGTTATTTTTCTAGTTAGCTATCCCTACTTTGTACGAAAACATCTCTCTTGGTGCTTGCGCTAGTAGCAGTAAACTTTGGATATGCCTACGGCGGGTCAAGTACTAGTAGTTACAGGTAGGCATCGAGGGCGGAAAACCTCCAGTGAGCTAACTTAGTGGGGATACAGGTATGGAATGATAACACAAAATGCTAAAGCCGGGTAACTGTCATAAGGGTATTTAGACAAGCCGGAGTGATGAGCACTCATGTTTCCTTCTAATTTCCTCGGATTGGGAGTTCTCCATCTCAACAGTCAACCAACCGAAGTCTACATACAAATAAAAAGACTACCAAGAAGCGAAATAAGAGATTACATATAGGTGGTCCTTATTTGGCTTTAGTTCCTTTTATTTTATTTCCTACCGTTCCTGTCCATTATTTCCAGCTGTTCGTGTTCCTTTGGTTACGGCTCATTGGGCCTAACTCTAATTCATCAGAGCATCATGCTTCACATTACCCCTCTCAGGTTAATCACACCTTTGGGAAGTACCGTACAGTGTATAACTGAAGGGGCACAAATAACAAGAAATAATTGGCAAGGAACGATGATGGGGGGATAAAAAAAGAGACTGAGGCTAAATAAGGTTCACGTAATGCAATCTCTTATTTTTCGCTTCTTGCTAGTCTTTTTATTTGTATTTTACGTGGACTTCAGATCAGTCGGCTGTTAGAGACAAAGGACTCGCAATTAGAGGATTCGCGGTCAGAGAAAATTCGGAACCACAGTTCTCATCGCTCTGGCTTACCCGGCCTTGTGATTTTCTGGTGGCCACCAGCTCGCCTGCGCTCTGTCTGCTTGACCAGCCGTATGTCGGACTCGACGGAAATCGCTGGATCCATGACTGTCAGTTACAGTAATAGATAACTTGACTTTATATACTTCAGTATACTCATGACAATTTCCTGGCGATATATTATCCAGGCTGTCTTAGAACGGGTGGGATGGTAAATATGTTTCGGGAGCAATGAATTTCGTCAGTCATGGCTTTACGCTACCGGTATGTTCGTACTGATGTTGGGATGGGCGGATGCTCGATGCAAATCTGAGTGAGGGCCGACGGAGAAAGGTACAGCCGAGCCTCCAGGTTGCTGGCACTGGAGCGAATACCGGTACTGTAACATCCCGGGAAGTTAGTTAGGCATGAGTTTGGGTTGGTTTGGGAGATTTAGACAACTCGAGTAACCTCTGGGACCCTGCTGCCGCCAGACAGCGTTGCCATCGCAACGAGAATGGAACAACAGTACAATGGGATTGTTTCAGTCTCCCAGCTTGGGGTTGATGTTACGCAGCCAACGCCCTTACCACGGGCATCCCACTCCACAACAAACTCCCATAAACACCCTCGTGAGGCAACTACCCGCCTGTCAACCCTCTAACATCACTATCCCTCCCCTCCCATTCCGCCATTCCTCACCCTCCGCAACCCAGCCATCCTGGATTCAAACCAGAGCCCTCCAAACTCGAACAAGGCGGTGGATAGGATTCGGTTTCCTTTTCGCTGGATTTCTGTAGCGGCAGTTTCTCGATTCCTCTACAACACGCTCCGGCGTTCCTTTTAACCCTGGATTTATTCTCCTCTTTCCTTTCCCCTCTCCTTTCACCTAGACGGCCCTCCGCTCCCGTTATCGCTTCAAACGCCACTGCCGATTCGCCTCCGCCAACTCCGTCGAAATTGCCCCATGGTCATTTTCGCTTGGAGACTATTAGAAGAGCATTCTCAATATCCTCGCCCGCAACTCCATCTTTACCTTCCCGCAGTATTCCACCTGAATCCGGGGCCTCTGAGTTAGACGCCGAAGAAATGACACCCCAGCCTCATATCATCGCGTACTTCCGTTCGTTGGTGTGGCAGTCTCTCGACAATGACTTGCTGCAGACGGCACTGTTTGCTGCTGAGAGATTAAATGCTTATGATCCAAAAGGCGGTGACTCGGTTCATTTGTTGGGCTTATGTTTGTACCGGGATGGCCAGTATCTGGCGGCAGAGTCGTTAACAAAGAGTTGGGTCCGACATCTAGGTTGTGCATATATCTATGCGCAGTGCTGCTTGAAGCTTGGAGATGGTAGAGAAAGCCAGGGCGTAAATGCCTTAGAAGCCTGCAGACGGCTTTGGAATGGGACTAGCACATGGAGTGAGTTTCTTTTGTCTTGGTCCTTATTAGGGCCGGATCTAACAATCGTTCTCCCTTCGTGATCCCAGATCAGCATTCAGATACAGACAGGCGCTCGATACCAGATGCTGCAACAGTGCACTTTCTATTAGGCAGGTTATGGCACAACGCTGGAGATGTGAAAAAATCGGTAGACTCGTATGTGGCGGCTCTTAAGTTGAATCCATTTGCGTGGGAGGCGTTTACTGGACTTTGCGACACAGGTATTTTATCCAGCGATTGCCCCTTGAAGGGTTGTATGCTAATGACAGATTAGGTGTAAATCTACGGCCCAATGCCGTGTTTAAACAATCACAAGAAATGCTTGAGTCACTCAAGATACCCTCGTATCCTTCACATCCTTCAAATATACCCCCCACGATCCCCGAAGAGTCATCGGCTCTGAATGGTCTGCGAAATTCGTCCGAAAATTTACCTAATGATCCTTTTTCGTCCAATGGGGGAAGCAGCAGAGACCGCTCGGATTTGTCATTCAATAATCATCCATCATTTTTTAACAGATTGAACGAAGGGGTGGGTAGTAGCCTGGAAGCAGAAACTCCAACATCGCAGCCTACAGGGTCAAGTTCTCATGAATTATTTGGAGGGAACGGTGTTAACGCTGCCGACAAACCACCACCGGTTCGGAAAACCCGGGCGACCGCCACTGAGGTCACTACAAGGAAGCTTACAAGCCGAAGCACCCGTGAGATCGGTAATGAAGGTAAACGATCGGCAGCGTCTTCTCAGGAGTCAGGGCCTCAGGCACCCGCTAGAAGGAGCACAAGACTCACAAGCAAATTTACAAGCAAGTTGGGCGTTGGAGCAGAAAGGGAAACCAGGTTGGGAACAAAGGAGCGGGAACGGGAGGCCAAGAAAGCCAAGACTGTGGCCAGTCGGAGTCGAAGTTTGCATCTAACCGGAGCTTCTGTTGCTGCAAAAGAGCGGCAAAAGGAGAGGGAGCGGGAGAATAGTGAAGATATCAATGTAAGAGCTTCCCAACCTGGCGGACCTGGGAAGTTTGTTTACTAACCGCTTTTGGTGAAATAGATGTCTGATGCTATATCAAAACCGACCTTTGCGCCAGGGCATCAGATCGATATAAAGAAGCAGGAAGCACAATTGTTTATGCTTGACCTATTCAAGAAAGCGGGTGCTGGGTATTTCAGTCTGAGCAGATTCCGATGCAAGGAAGCTCTCCATGCGCTAAACTCGTTACCCATGAGTCAAAAGGATACCCCGTGGGCCCAAAGCCAGATTGGGAGGGCACACTATGAAATGGCTAACTATATTGAGGTTTGTAGGACCTTTATATGGATATGTAAATGTTTGGCTAATGAGTTTTTTTACAGGCTGAGAAATGCTTCTTAAGGGTCCGCCATTTGAGCCCTGTTCGAACTCGGGATATGGAGGTATTTTCGACAATTCTTTGGCACCAACGCAAAGAAGTAGATCTTTCTTACTTGGCACACGAGTTGGTTGAGCTTGACCGGCTTTCGCCAGAGGCTTGGTGTGCCCTTGGTAACTGCTTTTCTTTACAGCGGGACCATGACCAAGCTTTAAAATGTTTCAAGAGAGCAACACAACTCAATCCGAAGTTGGCGTATGCTTTTACACTTCAAGGGCATGAGCACGTGAGCAATGAGGAGTACGAGAAGGCTCTTGCTAGCTACCGAAGCGCGATTACCGCCGATAGCAGGCATTACAACGCATGGTACGGCCTTGGGAAGGTGTTTGAGAAGATGGGTAAGTTCGACACTGCGGAGAAGCATTTCCGGACAGCGTCGAAGATAAATCCTACGAACGCTGTTTTGGTATGTTGTGTTGGGATGGTGATGGAAAAAAACAAGGATTTTAGGGGAGCATTGCATCAGTATAACATTGCCTGTGAAATGTCACCCACTAGCGCACTCTCAAGGTTCAAAAAGGCACGAACTTTGATGTTGCTCAAGAGCTACCAGGTAAGTCCTGTGAGCGCCAGAGGCGCTAGTGAGAGATAATTCCGGCTGGGAATCATAAGCTAACCTTATATAACACTAAAGCCTGCCCTCAAAGAGCTACGGATATTAAAAGATCTCGCGCCAGATGAAGCGAATGTCCATTACCTGTTGGGGAGATTGCATAAACTACTCCATGATAAGAAAAGTGCCATCAAACATTTCACCATTGCCCTTAACCTGGATCCAAAGGTTAGTCCAACCCCCCCTTCTATACCTATTGCTGTTACTGACTGTTAGACAGGCTGGTCATCTAATAAAAGAAGCTATTGAGAACCTTGACGAAGATGAGGAAGACGAGTACTCGGGTGACGCGGAAGAAAACCGTTTTCTGGATCACTAGTCACTGAAACAGTTGAAAGTGGCTTGCGTGTGGAGCCTTGATGCTTAATGCTGTGGGGATCGAATACTACGATGTGATGGTCGTAACAAAAAAAAAAGGAGGAGCGGACTGTATTGCATAGCTTTTTTCCGTGTCTTGTGAATGCATAGCTTTCTTTTATGCCTCTTTTTCTCCTTCGGTCTTATTATTGGGTTTGTCTTTCTTGCAAAGCGGTCTTTGGGGGTTGGTTTTCATTCTCATTTCTAAAGGGGTTCTTTTCTCATATATACGGTTACAGTTGCTGCCAGAGCATGGATGGGGATGCATGGAGTGGGCTCTTTTTCTTCTTCTCTATTACCACTGTACACTTTAGAGCTCTTTCTCTCCTGGGAGGTTGTGCGTGTATTGGAGGGGAATTACAGGTGCATTAATGACCTATCCTCCCCTTATCCCCCAATTAATACCCTTTCCGGCCCTGGCTAGCTTGCTTTGTATGGTATTGTTCAGGAGTTTTGCTATCTTTTGCAGCTTTTTAGGTTCGGCGTGGCTTTATCTTTGTTTGGGCGCTAAGTTGGGTATTGATATTATTCTGCACGATGAATTGGATACATAATTACAGTTAAAATCGGGGATTATTATACTTTCCCAGTTCTAAGTGATATATTTTTTTTATATTTTTTACGGCTGACTAAACATCTCATCGGATCTCACATGCCTCGCCATCAGTTTGTTGGGGGGATACAACTCGGTGTCCCTGGTGACGAAAGGGCCAGGGGATTTCCCCACCAGCTTTTTTCCTTTTTTTTCCTTTTTCCTTTTTCCTCTTTTTGCGAGTATCATAATCATATTATTTACTGATTTACTTTTGTTGCCAAGACAGTATGGTCGTCCACTTGACACTCAACAACCTTCCTTCTCTTCCCCAGATTGTCCAGAAGATCACGACGACAACGGCACGACAGAGTTTGTTCATGAGCCCGGGACAGCGACACATGGCCGTGCAAGTTAACCCTCCGGAATAGATTTATAGGCCCTACTTTACCCCATCCATCCATCTGTGATCCCTTTTCATTCCGGGTTGAGGTAAACAGTGACAGGTCATCACCTAAAGTATCATACTCGAGCACTTCGCACTAGCCAGCCCATTTCCCTTCTTCTCTCCCACCCAACCCTCCTTACCCCTTACCTTTCCCTCCTCACCTCGACCGAAGGCAATTATTATGGTCAACCTCTTCCTCCTCGTCTTATCATTCCCCATCGGCACAATCATGGCCTTGACAATACTGGGCCGTTTCTTCAAGGCGGGGCGATTCTACGCGCGCATCCTATCCTGCTACTTCCTCCTGGTCACATGCGCAGCATACGGAGTCCTAGCGTCGGTAGCCCTCCGGCTAGTCGGAAAAGTCAGCATAGCACAATGGACTACTGCGCGAGCTTTCAAGAATTTGACTTGTCCGATCATCGGGCTGGAGTTTAAGGTGGAGAATGAGGGTGTGTTAGATACCCGACCGGCGGTGTTCGTCAGTAATCACCAGAGCGAGTTGGATATTGTTTTCCTAGGGAGGGTGTTTCCGAAACATTGCTCTGTTACAGCCAAGCGGAGTTTGAAGTATATTCCGTTTTTGGGATGGTTTAGTATGCGCTCTTTTGTTTTCTTATTTTGTTTTCACCCCTCCCTTTCCCGACCGGAGGAGCGGGTGGTTGGGGTGGAGTTTCGGGATGAGGTTTGGAGGGGGACTGACATTGTGTGCTCATTAGTGGCATTGAGTGGGACTGTATTCATTGATAGGACGAATCGGAAATCAGCTATTGCGGCGTTTGATAGTGCGATTCAGGAGATCAAAGGGAATAAGCAGTCGGTTTGGATTTTCCCGGTATGCTGCCGCACCTTTGCTGCCTCCCACTAGTCTATATTGCTAAGGGACTTGTTATCTAACAATGTGTAATTTTAGGAAGGTACCCGATCATACTTTTCCAAGCCGGAACTCTTGCCATTCAAGAAGGGTGCTTTTCATCTAGCTATTCAAGCTGGTGTTCCTATCGTACCGGTTGTTGTCGCGAATTATTCCCATGTCTTACACGTCCAGGAGAGAACCTTTGAACCCGGCATTATCAACGTTAAGGTCAGTTTTCTCAAACAATTAGAATATACGGGGAAGTGGGAATGAAAGTACTAATCGGAAGTAGGTTTTGGATCCGATTGATACCAAGGGCCTGACAATCGATGATGTGGATGCACTGGTCCTGAGTACGAGGGAGAATATGCTGAGGGAACTGAAGCTCATCTCGGCCACTGGCGCGAAGGCAGAGAAGTTGCAGTAGAGTTTTACACTCATTCAAGCGCAACATGTTTGGGGCCCCTGATGACGATAGTCCCTCTCCCGAAAAAAACAAAAAAATCGTGTAGAATGGCGCAAGCAATAGTATAGTATGAAGTTTCTTTTTTCTTTCTTCCTCCCTTTTTCCCTCTATCATTCCTCTTACCTCTCGCCCCTTTTTCCCTCCAACTTGGGGAGGCCACTCTAAGGTAGACGTTTTCAGTTAGACGTTCCAGGTTTTGTCGATATAAAGTCTTGTATCCATCCCGTCCCATCATCCCCCTCTCTCTCCATCTATACCATACCTTACCTTCACCACCACAAGAGAGTTTTCAGATTTCTTAGTCCCTAATTTTGTACAAATTATATGGTTTTCACTAGCGGCGGCGGTATCATGGGGGCAACAGCTGTTGCGGGGAGGCGCTGTCATCATTTTTCCAGTTATCGTGTGTTTGCGGTTCCTTTGTTGAGTGTGTGACGGGTTATTAGTTAGATTGGTATATGATTGTGATGATAATGATGATGTAGCGAGTGAGGGGATGTGATTCGGGTGAGAAATTGTGATTGTGCTGTCGAACTTCTGGTGGGGGGGGGGGAGGTTCTTGGTAAATTTTAATACAATTTTCAGCCCTGGGTAGATGAAGATGAGATGGTGATTTAAATTGTAATGTGGGTTGAGTATTTGGCTGTTGAAACGTGAACCCCTCTCCTCTGGGTACGAGTAGTTACTACAGGCACTCCGATACCGTACCCGCAATGTCGAAGCGTTATGGAAAAAGAACCGCTTTATCGCATGCCACACGCACACATCCGAGCTAAAGGAGCCAAATACTTGCGGCATGCGATGGCAGTCCTTTCTTTCTTTCTTTCTTTCTTTTCTTTTCTTTCTTTTTAAAAAAACGCTTCGACATTGCGGTACGGGTATTGGTCACTGTGCCGGTTGGATTTGAGATGAGGCACAAAGTATGATAGTTGGGCGTTCACCAAAAGCCCGCTGTCAATCTATCATGACTCCCCTCTGGTTGGTTGGTCGAAATTTCCGTGTGTGTTAAGTATAACGCTAAATCCTGCAACTGAATGGGCAAGATAGGCTAACTTTTTGGTGGGGGAAGGAGGGAAGGAAGGAGGGGGGGGGAAGGAAAGGGTTCTGTCGAGATCTTGGCGTGGTGGCTAGAGAGCAGGTGCGGTTACTCGGAAGAGGGAGTTCGATGGAACTATTATATATTAATACCTTGCCCTTCACATACTCGGCGTATACGTACGAAGTTGCAAGTTGTGGGGTACGATAGGTGTGATAAGTTAAGCGGGGTGATTGAAGTGGAAGAGGAGGATGTTAGTAATATATAATAGTTGGGGGTTGGTTTAAATCAATCTCAATTTCTATTATTTACACTCTCGTACCTTACCGGTACTTGAGTACATCGCATGCAATTTGTGGAAAGGGAACTCCACCGATATTCATATCCCCCCCATCCTCTCTTATCGCATATCATACCTGCCTCAGGCCCACACGCACACTCCCGGCTAGCCACAGTTTAGGTAATACGATATCATACCCCGCCTCAAGAGATAGGTAGTGGCCGTGATGGGAGGAGCGATTCCTGTGGTTGTTTCCCACACACCTGCGTTTTATCATATCATAATACGAAGCTAGGGTTTGGTCGGCTCGTTTCATGCTTTTTATGTAGAACGTTCAGGCTGGGCGAGGTGTTAGCTAGCACGCATTGAAGGGAAGGGACTCCATCATGGAGTTACAAGTGCATTATGACTACCCTTCCACCGAAGCAAGCACTTGTGTGTAGCTGGGGGAGTGGGGTTGGAGAGAGAGAGAGAGAGAGAGAGAGTGTGTGTGTGTGTGTGTGTGGGCATCACTCAGCTCAGCTTTTACTTACTGCTAGTGCAATTCTGATTATCTTGGACTGGTTGGCTGGTTCCCCGTGCAACCTGTGCTCGGGGAGAGGTTCAGTAACTACCGGTATTTCTGCTGATCCCATGCAACTCCTTACTGGGACATGGGTTATCTTTTCCCAGTTTTTAGTGATACCCCCGGGTAGACTGCGCTGCGTAGTGAGGGGGAAGAGGAGGGGATATTAGTGATATCAGTGTATATCACGATGGCCAGAATGTTTTTGCGCTTCTGCGATACGAAGTAGCGAGCGGTTTTGGCCCGTGTTATGCGGCCCTGACACTGTACTCGAGTACCGTACTGTATTTAAATAACGCTTCACCAGGAACTCGGGCAGTGCAAGGTACCCTGCTGGGGCTCTTATGAAAGTTTCTTCCCCACCTATTATCCGGTAGCTACAGTACCGTATGAGGGATGATTGCTTTGGGATGTTTAGATGCTAACTTATATCATAAATTTCGGAAGAAATCGCGTGATTTTTGCTACATCCCATGAGGGCTGACAGCTAGCAGTTCTGGGCCGTGAATTGTCGCAAAGGCTCTGTTGTTACTGTACCTTACAGGAAGCTCATATAAAATCCAGGATGCCTTTTGCCCACTGTCAATAGCGGTAGTTTTTGATATTGTGCTCACCGGGTTTATAGACAGAACTAAGAACGACATGGGATCGTATTCCCTGTGTGATCCCAAAGCAAAGAGCTCGGTAGATTTTAACGCTTTTCATCGTAGTGATAGATAGAGTGGGAATTTCTTGATGCAAGGTTCCTCATTTTTAGTGTAAAATGTCAGACGAACTATGTGGCCAACCAGGATCGTTGCTGTACTAGTACATATTTCAGACCTCAAGCTTGTCTGTCTCGTAAACGCTCGATACACAACAGGTAGCATACCGGTATGAAGTGGGAAGTTGGGCATTGGATTGCCCTTCTGGGTATTGTAAGGTCTGTCGTATCTCTCATTTTTATATATATATATTTTTGTTTGGGGGGCGATTCAGGACGTTTTAGCAAGTGTGATTGTTCCTGTTTTTAGGCTGTATGATACAGGAACGGGTAAAGTTGTTTTGAGGGGTAAGTTACAGTATACGTTAGAAAGTGAGCACCGGTATGATACTGGTAGCCCAGACTCTGAAATGCGTGAAGGCATTGAGAAGGTCCATCTCGTGATATATCTAGAAGGTTAGGTTCAGCATTGGGTATTTCGTAGACTGTCATGCGTATTATACCTCAGGTTGCCATTTTAGCCCGGGATCCGGTAAGTTTTCGCACAATCGCACATAAAAGATTTGGTGGTGGGGTGTCCGGCACAATACGAAAACATATCTCAAGCCGCGTGCAGTATCATATAATTCGTGGGCTAGAAAGTAGTTAGGGGAAGGATAAGACCCCCCCTCGGTGAGTGTGACTTTTGATCCTTGGTCGGGCGGGGTAAGTTTGATCATATGGCTGCCAAGTGCTGCCCCGCCTTTCTTTATCCTTAGAAAGTCTCTGCCCTCTCCGTCCCTTTTTATCGCTGCACCATCTCTCATCGCTCTCTACCTTTAACAAACACCCACTTCGTGGCGGGTAGGGCACCGTGGGCCCGGGCGGCCCACTTGGCCCGGTCAACACTCTTGTCAACAGTTACAGTACAACGAATAGTCATAACAATATCGTCAATGTGAGAATGACGGTGACGGATAGGGAACTACGGATTGTGCAGAGGCTATCACCGCTAGAGCCTCGGAAAAGACATCAAGATTACGCCAATCCAGGGGTTGGGAAAACGTATCTCATGTAAGTAAAGGGTTCCCTGGACAAAGCGAAGCTTGCTTACTGACGACCAGTAAAATTAGTCCCCTGATTGATAGCCTGTGCGATCATACTGAAGATAAGATATCGCGATCGCGAGGCTCTACTGTGACTTCCTTGACCAGCAGGAGCAGACAATTACCAACATGCTGGGCGCTATCCTGAAGCAGATGCCAAAATGGTGGCAGAATGGGCGCCAGCATTTCAACATATAGCCATTTGTTTACTCAGGTTTTTCATTTGAAGGGGCGGATATCATGAGAATAATTCCCGAAACGACCCCGGAAAAAGCGGGTATGAACTTCATTCACTTTGTCCAGCATAAGCCTGACCATATATTTACTAAGAGGGGTGTGTAGATTTCTTCTTGTTTCCCTCAATATCGATGCAATCTTGGGCGAGATGGGGAGCTATCTAAGGAGCGGAAATTTTGATGGACACTCGAAAAATTAAGACTCGGGATGGAGGTTCTGATGTGGGTATCACGCTCGGAACGACCATTGCAGGCCGATGAACTGTGTCATGCCTCGGGAGCAGAAAGGGGATCTACAGATCTGAGCGGCCCACGCTTGTTACGGTTGAAGCGTCCTCATCCACCGTCCGGCTTGTTCACTTTACTCTGCAAGAACATTTGTCTCGGGATTAGCCATAATCACAACGTGTTCCGTAGCCCTCACTCGATGATTGCAGAGATCTGCTTGACCTACCTCAACTTTCAACGGGTCAAGAACCTTTCGCCCACTCTTGATCGGGCCCCGGAGACAACACCCTTTCTCGAATATGCTTCCTGTTATTAAGCAGCAGTGCTCGAAGAGATATCACAAATAATGTGGAATCGCTTCCGTGCTGAGACTTCTCGATGGATTCGATAGACATCTATCCTTGAGACTTCTCTTGCTGCACAAAGAATCCTGACCAGACAGATCGTTTGGTTGGTGTCATAGGTTTAAGGATTCACACTATCCCGCGGCGGCGCATTCCTTGGGATTGTGCCGATAGTTGTTGCTTTGCTGGAGGTGAAGGAGTGGGATTCCAATGCAGCTGCTTTGGATGGTAGTACTGCAGTCGCATGGGCTAGGAAAGGTGCTGTTGGAACGGGGCAACGCGGGCTCCGGCATAGTAGACATCTTTGGCCGAACAGGACTTTCCTGGGTTGCCGAGAACTGGCAGTCTCATATACCTAGGGGGCCACCGACAAGAGGAACATGCGGTCGATTGCTGCTTCGCCACTACGCCTTCAATCCGCTCGTCTCTTTCATTTGTCTTTTGTCAGTATATATATACTACCATTTTCCGTCTTTTCACACTTTCATCCTTTTTTCTGTCCTCTCCCGCTGCCCCCCCCCCCCTTTATATATACACATCTATTTAGCTCTTTCTGCCTATAATATCTTTTCACTCTCACCGTTGCAGACCCTTTTTCTTATATTTCCATACTTTTTTCACCAAGTCATTGCGCAGAACGTCTTGTACTAGCTGAGTAGTCTGAATACCTCAAACAGTCTCACCCGACTTCAGATCCCCAAGTTCCGATATCCTGTTAGAAGAGTGTAGTATTGATTGCCAGCCAAAGCGTACACCTAATAGTAAAATGGTGTAGTTGAAGTGTACAACTATTGCAGTAATGCCATTTGGATCCATGATACCAAATGACTCACTTCCTTTCCTAGAATCGTACACTCTCCACCCCAACCACCATCAGCGAAAACCCTACCCTCCCTTCCTTTCGTTCTCCCTTCCCATCTTCTAATGCTAACTGTATCATCCCACCCACTGCACCAACGCTCTCATGCCCCTAAGGTAAGTGAAGGCTACTCGCCACACCACTAGACCTAGAAAAGTTTGCCAAAATTACTCTATATTATATCCGATAAGAGATATGATAGCTAATGTGATACTCCTAAAACCCCCCCGGGGGTACGTTGTCTCTCTGGAGTAGGGGCCAAGCTTTTCGTATTTCTACTTGTACGTTCTCTATGTGATAGCTTTACCATAGCTACCCACATTATCACATTATCACTCGTTGTCACCCCATACCAGTGATCATTGACCAGGCTTTGCTCTTTTTTAGCTGTTGTCTGCGTTGGAGGGGGGAGGGGGGGTGGTAGAAATTTCCGTGTAAAATACTTCTCTCTCTCTAGCGGATTGATGGAAGATCCATGTTATTTTACTAGCTAGATAGCTATTCAAACTTCACCGGCATTCGAGCACCGCATCCGCCGCCATTCAGCGGGGAGGAAGCGGGGCGGGCTAGGGGAGGCATAGCGATATATTGGCAGTATGTTGCCGGATGTATGTAACTAAGGTTTAGTCGGAGGAATTACGGATCAGTGTTTGCCACGAGCTGAGAGGCTTGACGGCTCGGATCGGGCTTTTAGCTCGAGCTACACAGGTTGACTTATTCCCCGGGCTAGGCTCCTGTATAAACTTTAACTCGGGCCGAGCTCCAGCCTTTGCAATATTTTTTCTTTCCCCCCATTAATCTCTCCCCGCAAATCTAGCAAGGGGCTAATAAGACGGGAGGAAAGGATTATAAGTTGAGGAGGTGGATCTTCTGTCCGCATTTATTATATAATATAACTCTTTCGAATTTTGAATTTTTGTGTTTAGGCCTTGTATGGCACGGCCCAGGAAAAATGTCATTTTTTCTGTATGATACTTTTATGGCATTTAATTTTTGCAAATGAAATATTGCAGCATTGCACCTTTTTTCTTTTCTTCTTTTTTGCCTATATAAGGCTCAGGCCTCCAACTGGACTTTTTTCATTTTCATTACAATTAGTGAAAAGATGGCTAATATCTGGATATCGAGCCTTTTATATCTATACCTATTGGCTAAGGATACCTAAGGTTTGTCGTAGCAAAAATAAAGTATTTTATTTATTTATTTATTTATTTATTTATTTTAGGAAAAATGGTGGCCTGCTAAATCGGGTGTTAAATATTTTTAATAATGATTATTATTCTTCCCTCCTGCCTCTACCTTCAAGCAAGTGATATCCTATGTCTACTAACAATTTCTGGCTCCAGCTGTTTTCCTCAAACATAAAATTTGAGCGGATTGATCTCACTTGCTCATAATCCAAGCCAGCTTGAGCCATGGCCTAGCTCGACTCGAGTGGGCTCGCCGTGGCACACACAATTACAGATCGTGGGGGGGGGGCAAGAATATCTGTAGAAAAGTTGCAAGCCGCCACGATTATTATTATTATTATTATCATCCCTCTCTCATAAAGGTTGCCTTATTTGGTTGCGCTTTTTCCCACTGCGTACACCTCCGAATGTTAATGGGACCAATGGGTCTTCCTGCTTCCTGATCCGTTATACGGACACATCCTCCATAAGTGTCAACAGGAACTTTTTGTAGAGAGCTGCTGCTATATGGAATGACCCCAAACCCTCCCAGGCGCTCCGTAGGCACGGGTGGAGGTATCTCAGGGGGTCCTTTCTTTGGGAAGACAGCTGTCCAAGAAGGTGATAGCAGACCCCGCGGTCCTCCAACCATCGGAAACTCTCCTCAGTCATGCTTGTAGGCTCTTGTAGTCCCAGCAGGCTACTAGCAGGGAGACAGTATACCACGCAATTCAAGATGCCCGTCCGTCCTTCCAAGCACCTGTCGGGCGGGGACACTTAGGCCTATTGGTTCACTGCGCGGAGGCGAAGTCGTAGAGTAGGATTATTCGAATATACGGCCACGGTTTCGGGACTGGAGATCAGTTAGGTAGGTATGTTAAATAAAATCTCCAAAAAGTTAGGAAGTTTCTATTCAAACCAGCACTGCCAGGGGAGTAATGAAGATACTGAAAAGTCAACCGGATATCGTGGACTCTGCTGGTGCCCGGAGTTGGCTGTTCATCCATTAAATACTTTAGCCCCCCCCAAGGCCAGTCTACTACCTGCCTGCCTCGCCTGGAGGCACCTTCAGTATCAACAAAGAAGAGTAAACAAGCAATACAACTAACTCGCTACAAACCCTGTTTAGTGAAAATTGAGTTCCAAGTATCAAACGGGGTGCCAGATCACCGGTATAATTGTTATTAAAAGAAATCTTGATAAAAAAAAAGAAAGTTGTTCGAGTGACTGTTCATGAACAATTGTCTGATATTTAGCAACTGCCGTATGCAAAGTTTTTCCGGTAAAAGAAAGGGGGTGAAGCGGAAGCCAGGCGTGTGTGGTCTTCGGGAAGGGTTGGGGTGAAATAATTCAATATCCGAGATTTACACTGCAGTGATTACTGAGCTGTGAAAGACCTGTTGTGATATTGCTGTACCTGAAAGCCCACCGGGGAGGATGATACGCAAAAGATTCATTGTCCTACGGGCAAGTGAGGTTGCACAATATGCCTTGTGGGGGGTTCTTTACGGCTTATGTGGCTGGTAGTAGTAGTGGGGTGGTATTCCCCGGACCGGTTCTTGAGTGGTTTTGTGTGTCTTGTGGATGGAGTTACGCAGAGGGCGAGAAGGAGGGAGGGAGGGGTTGAATGAATTACATTTAATTTATTTAGTCTAGCGAGTGTGCGTTTTTAGGCTGAGGGTTTGGGGGTGAGGTTATTGGTGAAAGGTGGTAATGGTATATGGAATTAGGCTGTGTCTAGCCGTTTGAGTGCTTAAGCAGATGTTAAGAGAGCAATTTACATTCTGTCGTTGGGATGTTGGAGATAAGATTGTGCGATGCTCATTTGTGTGAAAGTAGGATGGGTTTTTGTAGGATTTGGATGGATGAGCCTTCAAGAGATACTCCCTTAGGGGCGGGGTTATATTTGACTATGTCCAATTCCTAACCGTGTAAGATATTCTAAAGACATGGGCAAGGATAAGTCTCTAGGGCGGACATAAAGCGCGGCAGAAAGACACAGGCATTTTCTAGTGCTGGATAAACCAATGTATACGCCTCCTCGAACTTACAAGCACAGATACCTCTCCAACAAATATATACCAATACAACGCGAAAACCCCGCTGTCGAAACAGTACTCTGCTGTATAATTTCTGGGCAACTCCACCTCTTCTCTCAATCTCTCTTCGAAATCGACCCACTTACTCTAACTCAAAGTCTTACTACCATGCCATGCTCCTTTTTCTCTTGATTAATATAGGGTCTGTTCGACCCTCCCTGACAAGGCGATCAAATTCCTGAGTCTTTTTCCTTTAATATTCCAGTGATATTATCTGCACACATTTGGGAGGCGAGTGATCCTGTGTGACCATCAGTGAAGAGAACCGATCTGCAAAGATTAATACCCTCTCTGCTAGCTCCGCAGGTAGGGGTGCTTTTTAGGGCTTCTTAGAGCTCTGGCCTCTACTGGAGGGACCTCGGTCCTATCCTAGAAAACATCTGAGATGGCCACAGATTCTGGAGGGTACACACCTACTGCTGATCAATTCCTACACGAATTCGCAAGACCTGACACACAGGATGCCATGATATTCCCGTACCCCATGCAGCGCATGCGATGCGAGTCCGCCTTGCAGAAACCCCTGTGAAACAGTGCCACCGAATTCTTGCAGAAGCTGAGTAGATGAGCTATATACCGGTAGCTTAGGCACTATCTTCCGACAGGACCTATCAGCTTTATTCCTAGTCGGTGATATTAAGCGAGCCCGCAAGTCTTAACATAAGTCTCGGGGAATCGGAGGGTAGCAGCGGAGAAATGTGTTCAAATTTGCTTTTGGGCCATTGAATCGTCGAGGGGGGCCGGAAATCCAACTTCCAAAAGGGAGCTCCTTTTCAGGGTAAATGAAGAGAATTGGGTCCACTCTATCTGTGACATCCTCCCGATGTGCAGACTAACGAGGATTTTGTGGGATAAATATGACCGGTAACTGCTCCTTCATTGCATGGTTTTCAGACATAGCTGATGGAGTATCACTGTCGATGGAAGCAGTCGGCCATACCAGTCTCTTCCAAGCCTTGAAACAAGGGTGGAGGGGAGGCACTTCCCCTTCTAGGTGCTGTTCGAGAGCACGATGTCCTTTGGAGAGCCATGCTACGACATGATGATGATGTGTTCCTTTCTTGTTAAGACATGAGCTGGTAACTTACCACAGCAAAAGAGGCCATGCAGCACCATCTATTTGCTCCAGGGCTATGCATGAGTGTCGATGGAGTGTAGAAGAGGGCTCGCTCTGATTGATAAATAACCACTCCTACTCCCCGTCAGACATTGCACATTTGCCTCCTAGCCGCCTATCAAAAGCTCAGAGACTCATATACCTCCACTCGAACGATCCACGGCATGCCCGGGAATGACTCTGGAAGTAAATTTCCTGCCTCTGGACGTCCAGCCTGTTTTACATTCCCCATTATGTAATAACTACTGTTATCGCGGGTATCTTGATAATCCGAAAAGTCGACCCGGCTGAACTGTGTGGCCACGATGTGACATGTAGGATCTTAGCGCGGCCAGATACCTATCCATTCAGTCAAGTGAAACCTCCTGTCTGGGCTGAAAACGGCACTGTGCGGTACGTAACTTGCGACTTAGACTATTTGTGTCGACGCGCATATTCTCCCAGGGGTGGTCGCAAGCTCGTCAATAATAATAAAGGCTGGGGGCATAATGAAATACTTTAACTGAGCCTGCTATATAGTCAGCATAAACAAGATGCATTCCAAAGACAATCCCCGACCTATCCCGTGAGACCCTAGACGATTCGGAGGAGGGAAACAGAGGCTGGTGGAGGAGGGGTAACTCCAAGTCCAGCCCACAAAACGAGTAACAGCATCCGGGAAGTAGATCTAGAGTGGCCGGATCAGTTCTTCCTCTGGAGGGTCTCCGGGTCACACGATATAGGCGAAGTATGACGCAAGGCTATGTATTGTAACTTAAACCCCGCCCATACCATTTTTTCAGACAAAACGGCAGATGTGTTTCACCTGAGCCAAAGGTACAGAAGGAAAGAAAGAGAAGTGAGACATGTCAAACCACGGCACCTCGTAGCCCGACCCCGTCATGGGAGCCTTACTCATTATCACCCCCGAACTTAAATCCGGGATACCCTTCGGTATATTTACGATTTTGGGAATGCTTGTGAAGGGTGGTGTCGCGCTGTCCTTCCCTAACTAGAAAAAAAAGCGGAAATACCCAGACAGGTGGCTGTATGATAGCTCGTAACAATGTTTTTCTTTTTACCTACCGTGAAATTTAGTTCGATAGATCGGTGAGCCACTCTTTAAGGTGGTAGGACGAGATGCTCGGGCGGGGAAAATGATGCAGCAGGCTGTAGAGAATGATAGAGTGACGGGACATGATGCTGTGTCCAAGACCTGTAAGGCAAGGAAAAAAGGTGGTATCAACCATCCAATGCGAGTTGCAGGCTGCCTGTATAAGGATGTAGTATCTATCTATCAGAAGCAAGTTTTCTCCCTATGGGGGCAGGTAATCCACCCATCAAGTCGGACGATCCATGATCCATGCACCGGTGATCTTCGGATTAACTGTCTCTGAGATTAGATTGCTAGCCATCCCCTTCTGAAGGAAAAGGATCGGCTAGGGCTGGTGCTTCGACAATTATGCAGTAGGATGAAACGGGATTGCCCTCGAGGTCAAGTCAAGTTGGACTCCTTAGGAGATGCCCATGAATACCCGCTAGCTACTTCCCGTGAGGTGTGAAATGAATTCAGGCGCGAAGGATGAGGGTCGAAGGGTGATCAAAGATAAAGCTTACTCGGATAGGACATAGTTAGTGACGGGACTGGCAGGGGGTTCAGCATGTCAAGGCTCGCCCTTCCTATTAGTCCCTCGCAAGAAAAATATTGTCCAAAGTATAATATATTGCTTTGAATGCCCACCTAAGCTGGTATAATACGTTTTTTGTGTATGGTAAACGATTATATAAGGGAAATGAATTTCAAAGGCCTCATTCTCAGTTCTGTTTGGAGTTTTTTTCTTTAATTTTTTTCTCCCTTAAATTTTCAACTATTGTATTAATACAAGAGAAAAGAGTTGACAGGCTTTGGTTACTTGTGGTACATATTACCAGCACATATATGGCATTTGTGCTGTGTTTGCTTACAAACCTCTAACCAGTTCAATATATATTTACGAGAAGAAGTCACCTTTAGACCTAAAGAGATTTACTTGTCTCTGCCTGAGAGTTGTAAAAATGATGAGGTTCACATATATCCAGATATGCATGAGAGGGCAATAAGATCCAATGAAACATTATATGAAACCCCAAAATGTGACCTAAAAAAGAGTCTTAGCAAGTGGTCGAGTACTTCCACTTCTTACAGTGTGTAAATTATCACAATTGAAGACACCTTTGTGATTCCTAAAATCCTTTGAGAACCTGATTCTGTTTTTGTCCAAAAAAAAAGAAAAAACAGGCAAAGATGCCAGAGCCAGTATCTGTATAAGGCAAGACAATATCAATTTCAAAGAGAGCCCAAGTTGGGAATTATGCAATGATACAGTGTAGTGAAAATGTAATATTAAAATTAGTTTTGGTCAAAATAGGTGTTCTTCTGAGCAAATCTTTGAATATTATACAGAAAACTGAGTGTTGAGCCAGAAGGGAATCCAGATCTCTGTACTATTGAGAACCTGGTTCGATGAAACAATAATCAGAAGGAATTACGATCCATTCTGACAACAACTTAGAAGTAACATTCAGTTGTTATATTATCTGATAGTGAATACTGCCAAATAACATTTAAGTTACATTGACAAGCTTGTATTTTTATTTTCCTTTGATAAACAAAATATACATAAATTAATAAAATAAATATCTAGCTAGTAAAATATTAGTGGCAAGCAAGACAGTAAAGAGAGTACTTGCCAAAAACAAGATACATCAGAGGAAGGCAACTGAGCAGCTGACTCTATTACCAGAGCAGAAGACAGTACAGCTAGCCTACTGTCTCTAGTATTGCAATACCAATTGGAAGGAGATCATCTTCACTTATAAGATCTATTTTTGAAACTGGGGCAATTGGGTAACACCTTACTCATTGGGTTCTATCCCAAGCAAGAGCTATATAGCTTCTTCATAATCTCAATTGCAAGTTTCCTAAAAGTACAACTATTATGTTCTGGGAAGCATTTATGGATATAAATGTATATTATATAATATTATTTAATTTATTTTATGTGCATTTAGTCTAATTATTTTAGATTATATTTAGGCTTCAGGCTACACTTCCATCTTTAGGCAACTGCAGACAGGGGCAAAAAGACAGAAGACAGTTGCAGAAACTCAGCTTCATCAAGAGTGGAAAAAGAAGCTGACAGATGTTACCAGATACAATTCCACTAATCAAGTGGTTGTAATAGAAGACCTCTAGCCAGGTAGAAGAAAAGAGGAAAGGAGAAAAGTGTTAGGCAGGAGCCTATCTCAAAAGCTTTGGAGATAACTCAGGCCGATAATCTTTATCGTAGATGGAGATTGTCTAGAAAGGCTCAAGTACTAAAGTAGAGGTAGGTAGGTTTGATAAAAGATTTCTATTGTAAATGTTTTATATTGATAAGATCTCTTCTCCATTGCTTGATGGTGTTCAAATAGCTCGGGAGGCACCTCAATATTTATATGCCGTGTCTGGGTGGTCGTGAGCTACATCTAGTTTCTCATACTAACTAAGTATTTACTATTAATTTCACACTCTTTCAAACAGTGCGGACATCATTCATCAGCAAAAAAGCTGCCCTGCGCCCTGTTGCATCCTGTTCGCCCCGTCCCCCGGACGTTCCAGGCGCTTATAACGTAAACTCCAGTTCTGGGTGCTTCCGCCCGGGCTCGTTTCGTCCGGGCGCTACCTTTTTCCGTC
>Ga0307509_10001723_pt1 | contig 36447 bp, 36 predicted proteins | sample 10_EM_MG_FD_202245 | JGI IMG/M metagenome (GOLD analysis project Ga0307509, IMG submission 202245) | Populus trichocarpa ectomycorrhiza microbial communities from riparian zone in the Pacific Northwest, United States - 10_EM | ecosystem: Host-associated > Plants > Roots > Unclassified | place...
CGCCGGCAAAGCCGGCTGGGTCCCCTCCCCCCAGCGACTCGCTTCGCTCGTCGACCAGCCGCGCCGGATTGCCCTTCGAGCCGGCAGCCCGGCGCGCCGAGCCCTCGAGCTGCGCCTTGATGTCCTGCGCGCGGCCGTCGGGGTTCTCGCCGACGTGGATGCCCCACGGACCGTTGAGCTCGAGCCCCGCGGGGCCGATCGCGAGCTCGATGCCGTGCAGCATGATCGTCGGGCGCAGCTGGTCGCGGCTCTCGGCATACGCCCGCATCAGCACCCGTTGCTCCGCCCACTTCTCTGCGATCACCATCACCGAGCGGTAGTGGCTGGGGCCTGCCGCCGGGCTGCGCCGCCAGTCGTCGACGATCCGGATCTGCGCCATGGCCGAGCCGCATCATACCGCGCCGCGGGCGACGGCGCGCCTGCACCGCCGCGGCACAAAAAAAACCGCCGGCAACCTGGGGGAAGGTTACCGGCGGGACCCGCTTCCGAGCGCGGGGGTCTTGCGACTCCCTGGCGTGGGTGGAACGCCAGCAGAGCCACTGAGCAAACGAGTCAGTCGTGGCGCTCCAGCCACTGGTTGAGCTTCGTCCGGACGTCGTCGCTGATCTTGGTCCAGCCGCTCTTGAGCTGGAGCTCCAGCTCGTCGAGCCGAGCCTTCATGCGCGCACGCGCTTCGGCTGCCTCGTGGCGAGTATCAGCCTTGAGCTCGTTGTACTTCGCGAGCAGCTCGTGCTTGCGCGCTTCGACGCGGTCGCGAAGCTCATCGCCTTTGTCCAGCATGCCAGCCATCCATGCACGACAGATACCAAGCGCTCCGAGCGCCACATTTGGTGGGGTTACGCGCGGGAGTTGACGCCCCCGGACGTGACAACCAAGCGCGGCGAGCGATTCCGCACAGCCCGTAAAACCCACGAAAAGGTCTCAAGGATAAACTTGAACAATGTAAATATCTTGTGAAGGAATCCACCGTCCTGACGATCCTCCGTGCGGCGGCTGCGCCTGGCACGGCCGATCGCCGGTTCGAGGCCTCGCCGGGTTCGACATCGATTGTCGGTCGGCTTGGCGGCGAGGGCGCAAGTTCCTACGCGTGGCGGACAAGCCGACCCGGGTCGGCGCCCGTCTGGCACCGGTGCTGCACAGGTTTATCGAGATGCCCCCCACTCGTGACGGAAAGCCCAATAGCTACGACGATATCGTTCGCAAGACCACGATCGAGCCGGACACGTCTGTGCGGCCCAGCCGCGCGCAGGAGCAGGAGGCGCGCGACGGTCATCGTGCGCTGGATGTAGACGAGCGCGTCCTGCACGACCGCGTGATGAGTGCGATCGCCGCGTCGAGCGTCGGCTCCTCCGGGTTGACGGTCGAAGTGAGCCGCGATCTCGTCACCTTGCGCGGCCGGGTCCCACAGGCTGCGATGCTGCGCACGCTGGAAGACCTGGTTGCGCGCGTGCCTGGCGTGGAGACGATCCACAACCAGGTCGTGATCGGCTGACGCAGCGCGGCTCGTCGCTTGGGGGCATTGTACTGTCAGTTTGAACCTCATGCGAGCGATCGCGCGCAGCCGGGCGGGCCAGAACGCACGCTGAGCGCTGAAGCACAGCTGGACGACGGCGCTCGACGTTGATTCGCGGACCTACGAAGCGAATGGACTCGGCATCCGTCTGGCATATGCGCAGCTCCGTCGAAAGTGCATCACCGCAGGAAGCAGATCGCTATGGTTTCCTGGGCTATCGCACTTTTCGTCATTGCGCTGATCGCAGCGGTGTTCGGATTCTTTGGCCTCGCGGCCTGTGCTGCCGGCATTGCGAAGATCGTTGTTTTCGTCGCGCTCATCATGGCACTCGTCACCTTCGTGACGGGGCGCCGACCCGCCGTATGAGCGCGCATGAAGGGTCCCAGGTGCTACCTGGACTCACTGGCGGCAGAAAGGTATGACCTCGCTGTGAACGGAACCATCCTGATCGTCGACGACGACGAGGACACCGCCATCCTGCTGCGGGATAGTTTGCGCAAGCGCGGCTTTCCGGTCGATGCCGTCAACTCCGCACAACAATGTCTGGAGTACCTGCGGACTGATCCAGCCGATGTGGTCGTGACAGATGTCCAGATGACGGGCATGTCCGGCATCGAGCTCTGTCAGGAGCTGCGTCAACGGTATCCGGATCTGCTGCCACTGGTGCTCACCGGCCAGGGCGGGCTCGACACCGCGATCGCTGCGATCCGCGCCGGCGCCTACGACTTCATCACCAAGCCGGTGAAGGTCGACGCCCTGGCCATCGCGGTCGGCCGCGCCCTCGAGCACCTGAACCTCAAGCGCGAGGTCAAGCGGCTCCGGGATTACCAGCAGAAGGAGCTGCCGATCGACGGCATCGCCGGTTCGAGCCCGGCGATCCGCGAGACGATCGAGATGATCCGGCGCGTCGCCGATAGCGATGCCACGGTGCTGGTGACTGGTGAATCCGGGACCGGCAAGGAGCTGGTCGCGCGGGCGCTCCACAACCTGTCGGCGCGCCGCGATCAGCCGTTCGTCGCGGTCAACTGCGCCGCGATGCCGGCGCCGCTGCTCGAGAGCGAGCTGTTCGGCCACCTCCGCGGGGCGTTCACCGATGCCAAGCGGTCGCGCGCGGGCCTGTTCGTTCAGGCCGGCGCCGGCACGATCTTCCTCGACGAGGTCGGCGAGATGCCGATCGAGATGCAGGTCAAGCTGTTGCGCGTGCTGCAGGAGCGCAAGGTGCGCCCGGTCGGCGGCGACGAAGAGATCCCGTTCGAGGCCCGCGTCGTCACCGCCACCAACCGCGACCTCGAGACCGAGGTCGAGGAGAAGCGGTTCCGAGAGGATCTGTTCTACCGGATCAACGTCGTCGCGATCCCGGTCCCGCCGCTGCGCGCGCGCGCCGGTGACATCCTGCTGCTCGCCCAGTACTTCCTCAAGCGGATCGCCGGACGCACGAACAAGCCCGTCCAGGGCATCTCGGGGCCCGCCGCCCGTCTGCTGATGGACTACGACTGGCCGGGCAATGTCCGCGAGCTCGAGAACTGCATGGAGCGCGCGGTCGCGCTGTGCCGGCTCGACGAGATCACGGTCGACGACCTGCCGTCCAAGGTGCAGGAGCACCAGAGCAGCAAGATCGTGATCACCACCGAGTCGCCGGGCGAGCTGATCACGCTCGACGAGATGGAGCGCCGCTACGTCCGCCAGGTGCTGAACGCGGTGGGCGGCAACAAGACCCATGCTGCGCGGATCCTCGGGATCGATCGACGCTCGCTGTACCGGCGCCTCGAGGAGCCACGTCACGACGCCAAGGCCGCCGAGGCCGGTGCACACGCGACCAGCCACGCGCGCACCGTTCCGATCACACTGCCCCACGCTGCGAACGGACACGGCCCCAACGGGGCGCCGCCGCCCGCGTCGGGTTCGGGCACCACGGCCAGTCATTCCGGGGAGGCCGACTAGGGTACGCTGGTGGTGCTTCCCGCCCCAAAGCCGCAACGGATCCATCTCCTGCTCGTGGAAGATGACGACCTGGACGTGATGAACGTCCACCGCGCGCTCGCGCAGGCCCCCGAGGTCGCGTCGATCACCGTGGCCCGAGATGGGATCGAGGCGCTGAAGGTCCTGCGCGCCGGCGAACTTCCGCTTGAGCGACTGGTGATCCTGCTAGACCTCCGTATGCCGCGAATGTCCGGTCTCGATCTGCTGAAGGAGCTGCGCAGCGATCCTCGCCTCAAGCGGGTCCCGAACGTCATCCTGACGACGTCCGACGACCCCCATGATCGCGACGCCGCGTTCTGCCTCGGGGCAGCCGGTTATTTCGTCAAGCCGGCGGCGCCGGGCAGGTTCCGCCAGATCATGGATGCGATGAGAAGCTACTGGTCGGTCGCCGAGTTCGCGCCCCCGCCGCTCGAGGGCAAGCTGTGACCGAGCGCGTGCGGATCCTGATGGTCGACGATGACCGTGTCGATCGCCTGGCGATCCGGCGGGCGATCGAGCAGAGCGATCTGTCCGTCGACATTGTCGAGGCCGGCACGGCGGCCGAGGCGCTGCAGCACTGCGCCGAGGGCGCCAGGTTCGACTGCTGCCTGCTCGACCATGCGCTGCCCGATGTGACGGGCACCGAGCTGACCCGCCGGCTCCGCGATGGCGGCAACCTGACGCCGATCATCCTCGTGACCGGCCAGACCGGTCACCACAGCGAGGAGCTGCTGCAAGCCGCCGTCGACGCCGGGATCACCGACTTCTTCCCCAAGGGCGACCTCTCGCCGCGCCGGTTGGCGCTGCGGATCCGGTTCGCGATCCGGATCGGCCGCGCAGAAGCTGAGTCTCAGCGATCGCTCAAGGAAGCCAACCTCGCCACCCGCGCGCGCGATGACGTGCTCGCCGTGGTGTCGCACGACCTGCGCGGCCCGCTGCACGCGATCGGGCTGGCCTGCGAGGCACTGCACGACGAGGTCAAGGGCGACGGGCTGCGTTACCTCGGCGCGATCGAGCGCGCGTCGCAGCGCGCCGAACGGCTGATCACCGATCTCCTGGAGGCGAGCGCGATCGAGAACGGCGGCCTCGCGCTCGCCCGCGCCTCGGTCGACGCGGGCGCGATCGTTCGCCAGGCCACCGCCGACTACGAGCTCCTCGTGAAGGAGGCCGGCGGCAAGCTCACCGCGAAGCTGCCCGACGGCTCGACGCTGGTCTCGGCGGATCGCGATCGTGTGCTGCAGGTGCTCGGTAACCTGATCGGCAACGCGCTGAAGCATGCCCGCGGCGCGCCGATCGAGATCTCCCTCGAGCGAACCGCGCGGGACGCGGTGATCGCGGTCCGCGACAGCGGCCCCGGCATCACCGACTCCGAGCTACCGCACGTGTTCGATCGCTACTGGCACGGCCGGACCAAGAAGGGCGGCGCTGGGCTCGGCCTCGCCATCGCCAAGGGCATCGTCGACGCGCACGGGGGCCAGATCGCGGTGGCCAGCAAGCAGGGCGCGGGAGCCGAGTTCTCGTTCACGCTGCCGCTGGCGCCCGTGCGCTGAGGGCCCGGCAACAGCCTCGCTTCGCGTACTGGCACCTTGCTTGCTTCGAGACTGAACAACATGCCGAGCACGCAGAATACGGAAAACACCGATGAGATCGAGCTGCACGGCCGCGGCGGCCACGGATCTCACGACCACGAACCCGATGGAGAGGAGGCGCGCATCGGTCGCGCACACCCGCGCGAGCTCGAGCCGGAGGACGAGGAGGTCATCGGCCGCCCTCACCCAGCGGGTGCGGTTCGAGGCGACGACCAGGACACCACGTACCGAGCCCTGGCTCGGCCGAGCCAGGCTCGCCAGCAAGCCGACGCCCAGCTCGGCCACGGCGACGTCGTCGACGAACACGCCCTCGACGAGATCGTCCTCGACGACCTGACCCAGGGCGAGGGCCCCGACGCCTGAGGGGCCGTGCGGTCAGTCGTCAGCGTCGTACTGAAGGGCGCGGACCACCGAGGTCACCGGCGTGACGGCAGTTTCGTAGACCGGCAACGGAACCCCGTCGTCGACAGCGAGTCGGAGATACGTCGGCGCTTGCCGGGCGGTCCGCAACTTGCCGAGCGACGAGTGGACCTCGGCCGCCGACGGCCGCTCGCCGAAGCTCTTCGCGAGCATGCGCTCGACCAGCTCGACCAGACCATAGGGGGCATCCGGACAGCGCGGCGCCAGCTGCGGCGCCGGCCGATTGAGGTGCTGGACCAGGATCTCGACCGAGGTGGCGCCGATGAACGGCGCGCGGCCGGTCAGCGCCTGATACGCGACGACGCCGAGCCCGTAGACATCGCAGTGACCGCCGGTCGGTCCGCCGCGCGCTTGCTCGGGCGCCATGTACGTCGGCGTTCCGATCGCTTCGTTCATGTTGGTGAAGCGCGCACCGGCGAGGTGATGCGCGATGCCCCAGTCGATCACGCGGACCGGGAACTTGGCGTCGTCGGAGGCCAGGATGATGTTCTCCGGCTTCAGGTCGCGGTGCGTGACCCCCCGCGCGTGCGCGGCACCCAGCACCTCGGCGACCGATGCGACGAAGTCGATCACGTGGTCGGCATCGAGCGGCCCGCGCTGCATGCGCTGCGCGAGCGCGACCCCCTCGACGAGCTCCATCGCGATCCACGGCCGTCCGTCGTCGAGCAAACCGCACTCGAAGAACCGCGGGATCCCGTAGTGTGAGACCGACGCAAGGATGGTCGCTTCGCGCATCATCCGATCGATAGACCGATCGAACGCGAGCTGATCCTCGCGCAGGATCTTCAGCGCGACCGAACGAGCGGTCAGCTCATGGCGTGCGCGATATACCCACCCCATGCCACCCATACCCACCAGTCGCTCGATGCGATAGGCCGACACCATGTGGCCGGCTTGCAGCGGACCGGAAGCGAGCTCCTGGTCCGGAGCGGATGGCACGTCGAGCTGCGAGCTGAGCATCACCACAGCACCGGGAGCACACCACGTGCCAGAACGGCTCGCTGCGATCTCGGTTCGTGCGCCAGTGCTACAAGTCGTGCAATCTGCGCTCGAATTGGCGGGATTCGGGATAGCAAAACTCCTGGCGAGGTTCGTGCACTAAAGACCGATATCATGACGTCCGAGCCCCTCGCCGAACTTGGCCCCGACTCGCTGGTGGGAGCGTACCGGATCGTAAAAGAGATCGGGCGAGGTGGCATGGCAACCGTATACGAAGCCCAGCACACCGTCCTGCCGCGTCGTGCTGCACTCAAGGTGATGCATGGCGCATTGCTCCGCCAGCCGGGTATGGCGACCCGGATGGTCCAGGAGGCAGGCATCCTGGAGGACGTCCGGCATCCCGGGCTAGTCCGGGTATACGAATGTAACCTGCTGCCGGACCGCAGGCCGTGGATCGCGATGGAGCTGGTCGATGGCGAGACGCTGGCCAACCGGCTGCTCTACGCCAACACGCTCCCCGCACTCGAAGTCGCCACGATACTCATCAACGTGGCCGATGTTCTCGCGACGGTGCACCGCGCCGGCGTCGTCCACCGCGACCTCAAGCCCGATAACCTGATGTGCACCCCGTCGGATCGCGACTACGCGCTCCGCGTCCTCGACTGGGGCGTCGCCCGGCTCGGACCGCTCGGGCGGCTGACCATGGACGGCATGACGCCCGGTACGCCGATCTACATGTCCCCCGAGCAGGCCACCGGCCTCAACATCGGGGCACCCTGCGACATTTACTCGCTCGGCATCATCGCGTACGAGGCCCTGACCGGCGAGCCGCCGTTCGACGGGCGCTCGCTCGCCGAGGTCGTCGGGATGCACCTGACTCGGTCGCCCGCGTTGCTGGCAGTGCAATGCAACGCGCCTGGCGCGCTCTGCGAGCTCGTGCACCGGATGCTGGACAAGGACCCCGCGGTGCGGCCCGGTGCGATCGAGGTCCGCCAGATCGCGCGAGCCATCGCACAGGACCTCACGCCACCGTACGAGACGTTCGAAGTGTCGGGGCTAGACATGCGCGCCCTGACGCCGGTTCGCGGGGTGCGTATGCCCTACGCCACGAGTGAAGAAACGTCAGTAACAGATGCCGAGGCGCTCGAGTACGGGCTCACCGAGATGCTACCTGTCGTCTCTAAACCCAGATGGACTCCAGAGATCGGCCGCGTGTCGCGCGTGTTTGCCGCGGGCCGGAACCGCCAGGCGATCGGCCCCAGGGCAGCCCGCGACCAGGTAGCCGGCGAGATCCTGTTGTCTCACAAGCCCCGCTAAACACCTACTCGTCACCGTGCGGTTTTGTCACCGTGAGTATTTTCGCAACGTGATCGAGGTGAGTCCCAGGTGAGAGATGTTGTGCTCCGCGCCGCAACTCATCAGCGGATTCCTTACGGAACCGTCGTAGCTCGTCGCTGCGTGTGGGGATGTGGTTGGCGATGCGGCGATCTTGGTTTCACCAACATTTTGAATCCTCACCGGCCATCACCGGCCATCTCCGGCCATCCGGGCCGGCCACCTCTGACAGGAGAACTCTCATGACCAAGAACGGAATGACGGGCGAGACGCACGGCGTGGACGAAGCGATCGACTCGATCAAGGAGACCGTCAAGCAGACCGTGAAGAGCTATGCCGACCACGGCGCGCAAACCGTCGACGCGATCAAGTCCAAGGTCGTCGAGGCGAAGGATCAGGCCGTCACCCGCGGCAACGACGTGCTCGCGCGGATCACCGAGCTGATCAAGGCCCATCCGTTCAAGGCGGTCGGCATCGCATTCGGCGCCGGATATATTGGAATGCGACTATTCCGGCGTTCGTAGTCCGCCGTGTATCAGCAGCGTATTCGAGCGGCGCGCGCGTGCCAGCGAGTCACGCCGCTGTTGCGATCGTGCGGCACCGTCGATCAAGCGCCGGAAACGCGCTCGAACGGACGTCGACATCGTGGTGTCGACGTTGAACACGGTGAGCGCGCAGCGGCACGTGGCTTGCTGAACAAGTCGTCATGCCTACCAACGAGAGTCCGGATCCGGCGGCCGAGGCAGTCGATCGAGGCATCGAGCGCGTGACGGCGTCGGTGGTCGCGCGCGTCGAGCTGCTCGGGCACAAGCTCCGCGATGCGAAGCGAACACGCGACGTCGGGTCGCAGATCGCGAAGCACGCGCTGCCCGCCGTGGCGATCGCATTCGCGCTCGGTGCGGCGGCCGGGCTCAGGCGAACCGGCTCGGCGGGCTCGCGAGCGCCGGGCCGCCATCCCGTGCGCAGCGCGGCGTTCGCGGCGCTCACCGCGTTCGGCTTGCGCGCCGTGCGCGAGCTCGCGCTCGCACGGCTCGGCGAGATCGCCAGGCAGTGGTGGGCCGAGCACGGCGGCGACGCGGAGGCCGATGGCCCGAATCGCGAAGATCCGGAGATGCCGCGACGGACCGGCGGCGATCCGTTTGCGCCGTTCTCGGACCGCTGAACGCGCGATCGCCCGAGCTATGCATTCCTCGTCGGCACCCGCGGTCACGGCCGCGATCGTCGCAGCGCTGGCGGCGATGATCGTCGCGAGCAGCGCGTCGCACGCCGGCAACGGCTTGTATGTCGCCGAGTCGTTCGGGGCAGGCGCCGCCAACGGGCCGCTGCACAGCGTGGTCGGCGGCGCGCTCCACGTCCGGATCGGCCTGGGGATGCGGTTCGGCCATGTCGCGATCGAGCCGTGGATCGCCTCCGATCTACAGACCCAGCGCGATGGCGGGTTCAAGGGGCTGATCGGCGGCGACCCGGCGTCCGGATCCGCCGACCTCGAGCTCAAGGGTCTCGACGTCAAGTACATCGTTGCGCTCGATCGCCACATGGATGTGTTCGTCCGCGCAGGCCCCCTGCTCGCCGATGGCAATGGCGCGCTGACCGGCTATCACGGCGCCGGCGTCGGCGTCGCGGGCGGCGCCCAGCTGACCGGTCGGGTTCGCGCGCTCGGCTTTCTGTGGGCGCCGCTGTTCTTCCTCGAGCGTGGCCCGATGGTGACCGGGGCGCTGTTCCTCGACGCGGGCTACGACGCCACCTTCCTGAGGATGACCGGCGGCGCCCCGGTCCACGCCGGCATCGCGCACGTCAGCATCGGCTTTGCGATCGGTACTGGGTTCTGACTGCGGCTCGTCATTCAGCGACAGACGCGGCCAGGTCCGTCGGACACCGTCATGCAGCTCAGGCCCTTGGGACACGCGGCTTTTCCATCGCAGCGGATCTCACAGCTCTTGAACTGTGGACCTCGCATGCCCGCAATTCCGTAATAACTCACACAGGTAAGACCTGGGGCGCAACCGTCGCCGGCGCCGCAGGTCTCCCCGATGCCGGGCTGCGCGGCTCCCGCTGGGGGCGGCGTATCGGTCACGCGCGGCGGCGGCGGCACCTCGCGCGGTGGAAGCGTCGCTTGCGTCGGAGGGGGCGATGCTGGACGGCCCGCCGGGGGCGGTGGCGTGGTGTTCGGATCATGCACATGTGGCGACGGAGCCTGCGTGACCGGTGCCTCATTTCGCGGCAGTGGCGTTGTTGCACCGACCTGCGGCTGTACTGGCACGGCTGTCTCACCTGACGCAGAACCGGGCGATGCCGACGGAGACGTGGTGTGACACGCGATCAGGAACAGTGGAACAACGAGCTTCGCAAACATTACCCCGTGTTTCGCATCCGCCCAGATCTCACGCAAGGCGGTACCCCATCGCATGCCGCTTCGTGACCAGTCTCTGCTACCGTCCGTCCATGGGGGGACCACGACATCGATGAAGACCGTCGGTGTCGATCTGTTGGGCGATCAGATTCGCGGTGTCGGCAGCAACAACGTGACGTGCTTGCGTCCGTCGACCACGACGAAGCTTCGCAAGGACTTCCGCGAGCTGTTCATCGGCGCGTACGCGAGCTTCGCCGATCGTTGCCGCGAGGTCGCCGAGCCGGGCATCGCGCTGGTCGCGGTCGACGAGATCACCGGCCGCTCGGTCGGGATCGTGCGCCTGATCGCACGGGTGCAACGCCACGTCGCCGCGATCGTCGGACGCCACGACGAGTGTGACCTGTTTCTCAACGGACACGCGCGGCTCGCGCTCAGGCACCTCGCCGTCGTGCTCGACCCAGTGTCCGACTGGCGCGCCGGCGCGAACGTGCGCTACCGCGTGCTCGATCTGCGCACCACGGACGGCTTCAGCGACGAGAATGACCGCCCGCTGCGCGGCCTGCGCTGCGAGGGACCGGGCATGTTGCGCTGCGGCGGCTACGCGCTGTTCATCATGCCGCTCGGCGATCCGACCGACTGGGCCGCCCAGGCGAGTGACGCGTGGGCGTTCCTGCCCGAGCGGGTATACTTCGACGAGCTCGATCGCAGCGCGCTGGGCTCGGTGCGGCGTCCCCGCGAGCCGCACGTCGCGGCGACAGCGAACAACGCCGTCACGCATCGCAGTCTGATCATCCGCACCCACGGTCCCCGCGATACCAGCGACGGTAGCCTCGTCGAGAGTGGCGACATCGCCGGGACGCTCGAGCTGGTCGGCCCGCGCAACCGCGGCACGATCCGGATCGGCCACGACGAGCTACGCGACGGCGTGCTGCTCGGCCGCTATGCCCGGTGCAACAACTCCCAGCTCGCCGATGATCCGTCGCTGTCGCGGGTCCACGCGTTGCTGATCCAGATCGACGACGCGATCATCGCGATCGACACGGCGAGCCTCAACGGCACGCGCGAAGCCAACCAGCCCAAGGCCCGGCTGATCCAGCTGTTCGGCGACACCGAGCTGGTGCTGGGCACCGCGACGCGCGCGCGCTGGCACTGGCTGTCGTAGCGCTGGGCCCCGCCGGCTACGGGCCGGAAGCGCAGCGGCGTAGCGCCGGTCGCGTTGCCGGACATATGCGCTTGCGCTGCGCCAACCGCCACAACACACTCGACCGACGATGACCCGCCGAATCGCGGCTACCGCGCTCGCATCCTTCGTGGTGCTCGCGCTCGCGAGCCCCGCCCGCGCCGAGACCCGCCCCCCGATCCCGCCCGAGGTCGCAAAGCTGTACCAGGACAAGCCCGTGATCGAACTGGTGACGATGGGCATCGGCTCGCTGATCTGGGAGCGCCACGGTCACATCGCGCTGTGCGTGCGCTACGACGACACGCGCGAGGAGTGTTACAACTACGGCGTCGGCGACTTCAGCCATCCGGCCGCGATGGCGTGGGGGTTTCTCCGCGGCAGCGGAAGCTTCTGGGTCGAGAAACGGCCGATCAGCGACATGCTGTGGATCTACCACCACACCGATCGCACGATCTGGGTGCAACCGCTGCCGCTCACGGCCGCGCAGAGGCAGCAGGTGATCGCCAAGCTCGAACACGACATCCTCCCGGAGAATCGCGGCTACGCCTACGATCACTTCTGGGACAACTGCACGACGCGTGTGCGCAACGTCATCGACGACGCGATCGGCGGCAAGCTGGCGGCGATGACCGAGGCGACCGATCGCCGCACGTTCCGCGATCTCGCCCGCGAAGGGTTCTACGGGATGACCGGGCCGCTGCTCGTCACCGACCTCGCGATGGGCCGCGTGACCGATCAGGTGCCCACGTATTACGAGCGCATGTTCCTGCCGCAATACCTCCGCGAGGCGGTCGCGACGCTGTGGAACATCCAGCCGATTCCGATCTACACGCGGCAGGGCGAGCCGCCGTCGCAGGACAGCTCCAGCGGACGCGGCTGGCTCGTGCTCGCGAGCCTGCTGTTGACCTCGCCCGCGTGGCTGTCGCGGCTGATCGCCCGGCTGCCCCGCGCCGGGCTCGCGCTGGCGGTCCTTCCGTACGTGCTGCTCGGCACCGCCGTGACGTTTGTGGCGATCATCAGCCCGCTGTCGTATCTGCGATGGAACGAGCTGTGCCTGGTGCTGCTGCCATTCGATGTCCTGCTGCTGGTGCTGCCGGCCGGCCACCGCCGGCGTTACGCGCGCGGCCGGCTCGCCATGCTCGCCGCGATCCTCCTAGGTTTGCTGATCGGCGTGCTCCATCAGCCGCTGCTAGCGCTGCTGCTATGGCCCGCGATCCCGCTCGCCGTCGTCGGGTTCTGGCCCGAGCGGCAGGCCCGCGCCGGCACGGTCGGTGCGCTCGCCACGGATGCCCCTCGTGCCGCGCGTTCGCGTACGGCGAAGCGCGCCTGAAAGCCGGCTGGGCACGCCGTCGAGTCGGGTATCCTGTCGGCGAGGAGCCTCATGCTGAGACGGACGGTCCTTCAGACCACGGCGGCGAGCGCTGTCCTCGCCGCGTTCCGCAACACGCTGTCATTCGCAAAAGGAAGTGCCGTGACCGATGACCCGCTGCTCGCCCCCTGGACCGGCCCACACGGCGGATTTCCCCGGTTCGACAAGTTCAAGGTCGCCGAGCTCAAGCCGTCGCTGCTCAAGGCGATGGAGCTGAACCGCGCCGAGATCGCCGAGATCGCCAGCGCCAAGGCGCCGGCGACGTTCGCCAACACGATCGCGGCGCTCGAGAGCTCGGGCCGCCCGCTCAACCGCGCCAGCGCCGTGTTCGGCGTCTACCGCTCGACGATGAACGACGAGGTGATGCAGCAGATCGAGAGCGAGATGTCGCCGCTGTTTGCCGCGTTCCAGGACGAGATCACGCAGAACGCGGCGCTGTTTGCGCGGATCAAGGCGGTCTATGACGGCCGCGCGTCGGCGAAGCTGCCCCCCGAGCAGCTGCGCCTGGTCGAGACTGTCTATCGCAGCTTCGCGCGTCAGGGCGCGGCGCTGCCGGCCGCCGACCAGGCGCGGCTCAAGGACATCAACGGCAAGCTCGCGTCGCTGTACACCAAGTTCTCGCAGAACGAGCTCGCCGACGAGGAGAGCTACGCGCTGACGCTCGACAAGGAGGCCGACCTCGCCGGCCTGCCCGAGCTGCTCAAGGCGTCGGCCAAGCAAGCGGCTGAGGCCAAGCACCTGACCGGCAAGTGGCTGATCACCAACACGCGGTCGTCGATGGAGCCGTTCCTCACCTACTCGACGCGGCGCGATCTGCGCGAGAAGGGCTGGCGGCTATGGGTCAACCGCGGCGACAACCCCGGCGAGCGCGACAACAAGCCGGTGATCACGCAGATCCTCGCGCTCCGCGCCGAGAAGGCGAAGCTGCTCGGGTTCGCGAGCTACGCGCACTGGATCATCGATGACAACATGGCGCGCACGCCAGACGCCGCGATGGCGCTCAGCATGAAGGTCTGGAAGGCGGCGGTCGCCCGCGCGCGCGAGGAGGTCGCCGACATGCAGAAGGTCGCCGACGCCGAGAAGGTCGGCCACGAGATCGCGCCGTGGGACTACCGGCTCTACGCCGAGAAGGTCCGCAAGGCGAAGTACGACCTCGATCAGAACGAGGTCAAGCCGTACCTGCAGCTCGACAAGATGCTCGAAGCGATGATGTGGGCGGCCGGACAGCTCTACGGATTCACGTTCACCAAGCTGACCGACGTCCCGGTGTATCACCCCGATGTCACGGTGTACGAGGTGCTGCGCAACGCCAAGCACCTCGGGCTCTGGTACTTCGACCCCTACGCGCGCGATGGCAAGGGATCCGGCGCGTGGATGAACGAGTATCGGACACAGGAGGCGTTCAACGACACGCTGTCGCCGATCGTCTCGAACAACGCGAACTTCGTGAAGGCCGAGGGCGCCGTGCTGATCTCGTGGGACGACGCCAAGACGATGTTCCACGAGTTCGGCCATGCGCTCCACGGCCTCAACTCGAACGTTCACTACCCGTCGGTCGCGGGGACCAACGTCAAGCGCGACTTCGTCGAGTTTCCGAGCCAGCTCAACGAGCACTGGCTGACCACCCCGGAGGTCTTGACCAAGTTCGCGGTGCACTACCAGACCGGCAAGCCGATCCCCGCCGAGCTGGTCGCCAAGATCGAGAAGGCCAAGCACTTCAACCAGGGATTCAGCACGGTCGAATACCTCGCAGCGGTGATCTACGACCTCAAGATCCACACCGCGCCCGGCGGCAAGCCGATCGATCCGGGGGAGTTCGAGAACCAGACGATGAAGGAGATCGGCTGTCCACCGGAGATCGTGATGCGCCACCGGCCGACCCAGTTCGGCCACATCTTCTCGGGCGACGGCTACTCGGCTGGCTACTACGCGTACCTGTGGGCCGACACCCTGACCGCCGATGCCGCCGAGGCGTTCATCGAGGCCGGCAGCTTCTACGACAAGCCGACCGCGAAGCGGCTGTACGAGTCGATCATGAGCGTCGGCAACTCGATCTCGCCCGAGGAGGCGTTCCGCAGGTTCCGTGGCCGCGACGTCGATAGCAGCGCGCTGATGCGCGACCGCGGATTCCCGGTCGGATAAGGCGATCTCCGCGGGCCGGGGCCAATCGCCCCAACCGCGAGCGAGCGCTTTCGGCGCCGGCCCGGATCGTGGACGATGTGCCATGCGTCTCGGTGTGTTCGTCCCGGCGGTGTCGTGCGTGGCGTCGGTCGTGCTCGGGGTGCCCCGGGCGCGCGCAGCACCGGAGCCTTTGACCGAGGCGCCCATCGAGCACAGCTGGGCCGACGGCGATCACCTGACCGGTGACTGGGGCGGCGCCCGCAGCGACCTGGCGGATCACGGCGTGACGATCGACGTGTTCTACGCGAGCGACGTGTTCACGGCGCGCGGCGAGACCGCCGCCCTCGGGCATGTCGATGCGGCGCTCACGCTCGACAGCCACAAGCTGGGGCTGTGGGACGGCGGCACGTTCTACGTGCTGGGACAGAACAACCACGGCTCCGGCATCAACGACCAGGTCGGCTCCGCGCAGCCGGTCTCGAACCTCGAGGCCGAGCCGTACACGCAGCTGACCGAGCTGTTCGTCGAGCAGACGTGGTTCGATCAGAAGCTGCGGATCCGGCTCGGCAAGCAGGACGCCAACCGCGAGTTCGGGACGCCGCGGTTCGGTGGCAACTTCATCAACAACAACTTCGGCATGTTTCCCAACGCACCGCTGCCGTCGTATCCGACGACCGGGCTCGGCGCGTTCGCGTCCGTCCAGCCGGTGGCGTGGTTGGTCGCCAAGGCCGCCGTGTACGAAGGCAGCCCGATGACCGGCGGGCTCGGCCTGACGAACGCATTTCGCGACGGTGCCGGCTACACGCTCGCCGCGAGCGGCGCGGCGACGCATCATGAGGGCGCGGACAGCCGCGACGGCGGCACGACCAGCATCGGCGCGTGGCGGCAATCCGTCGATATCGTCGAGGTCGGGGTGGCGGCGCCCCGCACGTTCGGCAGCGACGCGGGCTTCTTCGTCCAGCACGACGAGCGGATCTATCTCCATCCGCACGACCCCGGTGATCCGCGCGGGCTGACCGTGATCCTGCGGTTCAGCTGGGCGCGCCCCGACCGCAGCGCGCTGGCGCGCTACGCTGGCGGGTCGGTGGCGTGGCACGGCCTGGGACCGCGCACCAACGACACCGCCGGGATCGGCGGCGGCTACCTCTCGATCGCCGAACCGCTCGGCGGCAGCGCCGGGCCCGCACGAGAGATCTTCGGCGAGGCGTTCTACAAGCTGCGCCTCACGACGTTCATCAGCCTGCAGCCCGACGTCCAGTGGTTTCACCATCCCGGCGGCGACGGCGCAAATGCGCTCGCCGCGGGCGTCCGACTCAAGCTCAAGCTGTAGGCCGGCAATCCCCGAAAACGAGTCGAGCCCCTCGAGGGGCCCGCGCTCTGACGATCTGTCGATCTGGACGAACGATTAGTTCGAGCCAGCCGAACCCGAGCCCGCCGCCGAACCCGCCGAGCCCGAGCCCGCCGCGGGGTCAGCCGCCGGGGCCGCCGCAGGAGCCGCCGCCGGGGCCGCCGCAGGAGCCGCCGCCGGAGCGGGAGCCGGAGCCGGCTCCGGCGCCTTGTCGCTGCCTGCCATCGCAGCGGAGCCCGCGGCGGGCTCAGCGGCCTTCTTCTTACAGCCAGCGGCGGACATGAGCGAGACAGCGGCGAGGAATGCGATCGAGAGGTTCTTCATCTATATCTCCGGGGTGACTTTCTGGATTCGTTGTAAGGCATCGGCTCCGTTCGAGTAGCAAAACAACGTCGTGAATTGTCGCGACTTGTAGCGGCGCTCGTCGGTGTTCCACATCTGCTCACAAAGAGCCCTCTCACCGTCGTGCGCATGCGCGGTGTGACGCTGGTGTTTCGATCGATAGGGGATGTTCGCGTCGCGTCGCCAGAGTTTCTGGCCATCGACGTATGCAGGTCGATCCAGCCCCGACGATTCGAACGAGGTTCGATCGTGCACCAGAACGCGGCTGTCGCGAACGGCGGGCGGCTGTCGCGAACGCCGGGCAGGCAGACTAGAATGAGCGACATGGCGCTGATGAACCTCGACGCCGGCGAGCATCCGGACGAGCCCGAGGAGCTGTGGGCCCTGTTCGACGTCCTCAACATCGCGTGTGGTGGACACGCCGGTGATGCCACCTCGATGGAGCGCGTGGTCCGCTGGTGTGTGGAATCGCGGTGCGCGATCGGTGCGCATCCGTCGTATCCGGACCGCCTGGGCTTCGGCCGCCGGACGATCGCGATCGAGCCCGCGGCGCTCGCGGCGGCGCTCGCCGAGCAGTGCGCCGCGCTGGCCGCGATCGCCAGAACGCACGGGCGCCCCGTGGCGTACGTCAAGCCCCACGGCGCGCTCTATCACGACGCCGCGGCGAGCGCCGCCATCGCGCACGCCGTGGTGACCGCCGCGGCCGACACGCTCGGCGACGCGGTCGTGGTGATCGGGCCACCGGCCGGCGCGCTGCGCCAGGCAGCGGCCGCGCGCGGGCTGCACTACGCGAGCGAGGGGTTCGCGGATCGCCGGCTGCGCGAGGACGGTAGCCTCGTCCCGCGGACCGAGCCCGGCGCGCTGCTCGGCGATCCTACCGAGGCCGCGGCGCAGGCGTGTGCGCTCGCCGCTCACGTCGACACGATCTGCTTGCACGCGGACACCCCTGGCGCGCTGACGATCGCCGCCGCGGTGCACCGGGCGCTGCGTGGCTGACTGGACACCGCTCGGCGACCGCGCGATCCGGTTCGCGCGGCCGGATCGATCGGCGCGGGCGATCGTGCGAGCGGTGCGCGCGTGGCCGGGGGTGATCGATGTCGTCGTCGCGCGCGACGACGTCGCGGCGTACTTCGATCGGCCGCCGCAGCTGGTCCCCGAGCAGCTCCGTGCGCTGGCGACCGCGCCGGATGATCCGGTGCCGGCGCGCGATGTCGAGCTCGGCGCGACCTACGACGGTCCGGACGTCGCGCAGGTCGCGCAGCTGACCGGGCGCACGGTCGCCGAGGTCGCCGCGTTGCACGAGGCGGCGACCTACACGGTCGAGACGATGGGGTTCTCGCCCGGCTTCGCCTACATGAGCGGCCTGCCCGCCGCGCTCGAGCTCCCGCGGCGCTCCACGCCCCGGCCCCGGGTCCCCGCAGGCTCGATCGCGATCGCCGGGCTACAGACCGCGGTGTACCCGTTCGACTCACCTGGCGGCTGGCACCTGATCGGAGCAGTCACGGACGTGCGCATGTTCGGCCCCGATGGACCGTTGCTCCAGCTCGGCGACCGCGTCCGGTTCGTGCGCCGTTCCCCTCCCAGATCTGGCCCCCGGTCCGGACCATGACCGCCGTGGTGGTTCGCGCGGTGGGCCTGGTGACGATCCAGGATCTCGGCCGACCGGGGCGCATGCACGAGGCGGTACCGCCGGGCGGTGCGCTGGTGCCCGAGCGCCTGATCGCCGCGAATCGCGCGACGCGAAATGCCGACGACGCACCGGCGATCGAGGTGCTCGGACAGCTCGTGATCCGAGCCGACCGCGAGCTCCAGGTCGCGACCGATACGACCGCCGCTCGCGTGCTGGCCGCCGGCGGCGAGCTCACCGTCAGCAGCGAGCCACGCCGGGTCGCATACCTCGCCGTGCGCGGTGGGATCGCGGCGCCGCTCGTGCTCGGCGGTCGGGGGGCCCTGCTGTGCGCCGGGCTCGGTGGGCTGGTCCGCGCGGGCCAGCAGCTCGCCAGCGCCGGCCTCGCCTCGGTGACACCGCCGGCGCAAGCAGCCGCCCCCGGCACCGGGCCGATCCGCCTGCTCGCCGGACCCGATCCCGATCACTTCGCGCCCGGAGCCCTCGAAACCCTCGTGTCGTCCGATTACCGGATCGTGCCGAGCAGCGATCGCGTCGGTACCCGGCTCGACGGGCCGCCGCTGCCGCGGACCACCGCGCCCGAGTCCTCGCGGCCGATGGTGATCGGCGCGATCGAGGTCCCACGCGACGGCAAGCCGATCGTCCTTGGGCCCGAGCATCCCACCACCGGTGGCTACCCGATCATCGCGGTCGTCGCCCGCGCCGATCTCGGACGGCTGTTCTCGATCCGGCTCGGCGGCTCGGTTCGCTTCACGCGCTGATCGCTAGGTCCAGCCGCGCCAGATCGGAAACTCGCCACCGACCGCGGGCGCGGCGACCAGGCCGTTCTCGACGGCGCCGTCGTCGCTCTCGGGCTCGCACAGGTAGACCGCGATCGCGGCCAGCGGCTGGTTGGTACGCACCAGCTTGGCGCCCGGCGGCACCTTGCGCGACGCCCGCTTCCACTCGACCCTGAGATCGCCGACCGCGGCGGACTCGAGGATCTTGCGGCCGCCCTCGGTCATGACCTCGACGATGGTCGCGACCTCGGCGTCGATCGAATCGGGCGCCGGCTCGACGGCCAGGCCATGAAGCTCGAGGTGCGCCGCGACCGCGGCATCGACCACGTAGGCGGGCGGGCGCTCCACGATGCTGGTCCCGACGAACTTGCCGAAGTGACGGACCATCGCGGTCGACGGCGCGCCGTCCGGGGTCCGCGGCGTCCGGGTCGGGATCTCGATCGCGTCGTCGAACGCGTCGAGCCGGTAGCGGATGGCCATGCGCTCGCGGGGCGACCGGCTCGACGTCACCAGCTGCGAGATCTCGTCGCGGTGGTTCGCGGTATAGCGCAGCGCCTCGAGCAGGGTCGCGTACGTCGTGCGCACGCGATCGGCGAACGGCAGGTACGAGTAGCACTCGAGCAGCAGATCGAGCCGCCCTGACAACCCGCGGTAGTTGCTGCCGAACCGCGGGTGATGGGTGTACGTCATCCAGCCCTCGGTGACCGGGGCAGCGGGCTCGGCGTCGCGACGCGCGTCGAGCGCGCGCTCGTCCTCGACGAAGTTGCCGTACCAGCCCGCGAGCAGCTGGTGGCGCTTGGCGAGCGCCGCCGTGACCGAGGGCATCATCCGATCGCGCATGTACGCGATCGGCTCCTCGCGTCCGGTCGCGACCGTGTGCGGCACATCGTACGTCATCGCGTAGCGGTGAACCGAGCCGTTGGTCGCGTGGCAGTCGATGGTCAGGTCGGGCTGCCACACCTGGACGACCTTCGATTGCAGGAGCCGCATCTCCGCGGCCGCCTGGCGCATGTAGTCGCGGTTCAAGTTGATCCCCGACGTGGTCACCCGCGTGCCGACCAGCGGAGGACCGATCTGGCCCTCCAGCTTGGCCAGATCGAGCCGGCGGTTCGCGGGGTCGACCGCGTCGTTGCCGTCGGGGTTGAACAGCGGCACGATCACCAGGGTCAGCTCCGCGAGCAGCTCGTCGTCGTCGGCGTCGAGCAGATCACGCATCAGCATCAGGCTCGACTCTTTGCCCTCGACCTCGCCGGCGTGGATCCCGTTGATGATCAGGACGACCGGCAGCCGGCGCCGCCGCGATGCTTCGGGCGACCGGACGCCGTGCGCCGACAGCACGCACAGCGGCAGATCGCGCCCACCGGGGCTCGTTCCGAACGACGTGACGTGCAGCCGCCGGTCCTTGCGCGCCGTCAGCCCCGCCAGAAATTCCATGACGTGGGCATGGAGCGAGGTTTCTTGGTAGGACGTGGCTTCAGCGCGAGTCAATGGGGGCATCGCGCGGGGGATGGTGTCACGCTTCGTCGACGATTGCGCGCCGCGGCGCACTGGGATCGGCGTCTGTGGCGCGATTCGTGGCACCCGCGGGGGTTTTTCGTCGGGGCGTCGCTATCCGCTGGTGCGAGCCGGCAGCGGGCTCGAGACCTTGAGCTCGGTCTCGCGGCTCTTGGTCTCGATCTGGACCTCGACGGCCTCGACGTCGATCGGGACGTACTTCGAGATCACCGCGGCGATCTCGCGCCGCATCTCCTGCAGCCTGCCGCCCTCGAGTCCGACGCGATCGTGCGCCAGCACCAGGTGCAACCGGCCCTTGGCGACGTCCCGGCTCGACGGTTTGGTTCGAAACAGATTCCACATCGGAAGTCTCCTTAGGCGGCGTTGGCCGGCGACAGGCCGAGGATGCGTCCGAGCCGGGCGAAGAATCCGCCGCCGGTCTCCCGCACGGCCTCGACGTCGAGCCCGACCAGGCGCCGGGCGATCTTCGAGAACTCGCGGGCTGCCGCGGACTTGCCCTCGAGCACGGCCGGCATGCCCTTGTTGGTCGACGCGACGACGTGCTCGTCGAGCGGCACCGCGCCGAGCAGCTCGAGCGCAAGGATCTCGATCACGTCGGCCTGCGATAGCATGTCGCCCTTCTTGACCAGGTGGGCCGAGATCCGGTTGACGATCAGCCGGGTCGGAATGTCCTGCGCCGCGAGCAGCCCGACCACGCGATCGGCGTCACGGATCGACGACACCTCGGGGGTGGCGACCACGACCGCCTCGTCGGCGCCGGCGATCGCGTTCTTGAAGCCCTGCTCGATGCCCGCCGGGCAATCGATCAGCACGTAGTCGTGCGTCGCCTTGAGCTCGGCGATCAGCTGCTTCATGTCGGTGGGCGTGAGCGCGTCCTTGTCGTCGGTCTGCGACGCCGGCAACAGCCACAGGTTCTCGAGCCGCCGGTCCTTGATCAGCGCCTTCTGCAGCGTGCACTTGCGCTGGACCACGTCGACGACGTGATAGACGATCCGGTTCTCGAGGCCCATGACGACGTCGAGGTTGCGCAGGCCGATGTCGGCGTCGATCAGGACGACGCTCATGCCGAGCTGCGCGATCGCCGTACCGAGATTACAAGTCGTGGTCGTCTTACCGACTCCACCCTTGCCAGATGTGATGACGATTGCTCGACCCATTTACGTTCTCCTACATGCTCGCGGCGAGGCCGCTTGGAAGTCGTCCTGAAAACCGCTCGACCACGATGGTCTCGCCGGTGGCGTATGCGATCTCGGCGCCGCCGCTCGGCCGATCGGCGTCCGCGGCGCGCGCAACCATGCGCCCGATCCGCAGCTGCTGAGGCTGCAGCGACAGCGCAATGATGAAGCCGGCCGTGCGGCCGATCGCCGCGTGCGCGACGCCGCGCATGCGGCCGAGGACGATGATGCTGCCCTCGGCACGGACCTCGGCGCACGGATTGACGTCGCCGATCACGATCACGTGGCCCGGGTGGTCGACGATCACGCCGGAGCGTACCGGGCCGACCACGAGCCGCGCGCCGGGCGGGACCGCCATCGCGAGCTCCGCCGCCAGCGCGGTCGCCGCGCTCGCAAACGCGGTGCTCGACGCAGCCGGAATCGCGCGCGGCACGGCCGTGCTCGCGGACGCGGTGCTCACCGCAGCCGGAACCGCGCTCGGCACGGCGGAGTCGCGCAGCGTTGGCCCGGGGCTACTCGGCGAATCGGCCGGTAGCGTCGGTAGCGCGGCGCTCGCGTCTGGCTCTCGGACCTCGACCACCTCGCCTGCGATCGGGCCGCTGGCCTCGACGCGGTTGGCCGGCTGCGCGGCGGCCGGCTCGCGCCGGCGACGCTTGGCGGACACCGGCCCGATCTCGATGATGCGCACGCCGAACCGCGTCGCGATGTCCTCGATGCATCCGAGCGCGCCGCTCGGCAGCGCACCCTCGATCGCGACCCGCGCGTTGGAGCCGGCGAAGAATCCGGGCGCCTCCGCGAGCAGCTCGGTCAGCCGCGTGCGCAGCTCCGCGGTCGATGGCGTCCCGGACACCAAGATCTCGAGCCCACGGGTGGTGCCCCGGAGCGAGATGGTGTCCTTGGGACGGTCCGCCTCGGCGATCGTGGGCGAGCTGCCCTCGCCGGGAGGGAGATCGCGCTGCGGTTCGCGGCGTGATGCCGGGGATCCTTCCGCCTGCCCGCTCTCCGGTGATCCTCCCGAAAGGCTCGCAGCCACGCCGACGAGGGTTTCCTCGGGAACGACGGCAAACGCGACGGAGGGAGCTTGGCTCATGGTGGACCTCCAAAGGCGACGCCCCCTGGATGGCGGTAAATACAGCCCCGGATCCGGACGCCGGGCAAGTTTTTGGCGCCGGCGCGTGACAGCAGCGGCGCGGCTCGATCTGCGCTGGCGTCTGGTCGCCTCACGCGGAGCCTCTCGTCGGCTCGAGACCTCGCCGGCTCGCGGGGACGCCTTGACGGCCCGGAACGCCACTGGCATGACAAGTCCCATGCAGGTGCGATGGCTCGTGGTAGTCGCGTTGACCACCGGCGCGTGTGGCGACAACGAGCCTCCCGATCTGGGCCCCGGCCAGCCGCTCGCGCCGGCCAGCGATCTGACGATCATCGCGCACCAGGACGATGACCTGCTGTTCATGCAGCCGGATCTCTACGACGCCGTCAAACGCGGCGGCGGCCTCACCAACGTCTACGTCACCGCCGGCAACGGCCGTCATGGCGTCGAGGCTGCAGAGCCCCGCTACGACGGCTTGATGTCGGCGTACGGCGAGATCGCCGGCGATCAGGACTGGGCGTGCGGCTGGATCATGATCGGTGCGATCAACGTCGAGCACTGCCGGCTGGCGGCCGAGAAGATCTCGCTCGTGTTCCTCGCCTACCCCGACGGCGGCACGACCGGCGAGGTCACCGACAGCCTGCTCCATCTGTGGGAGGGCAAGATCGCCAGCGCGGCGACGGTGGCGCGGCGGTCATCGACCTATACCCAGGCCTCGTTGATCCAGGTGCTCGGCGCCATCATCGACGTCACCGCGCCCACCACGCTCCGCACGCTCGAGATCGCATCGACCCACGGCTATGACCACTCCGACCACATGCTGGTCGGAGCGCTGGCGGTGCTCGCCACCGCGCATTCCAGCCGCGCGCCCGCGCTGATCTCGTACCGCGGCTACGACATCGGGTCCGAGCCCGCGAACCTCGACGCTGCCGTGTACGATCGTTCGGTCGACATCATGCTCCGCTACGACGCGTGCGCGACCGGTTGCGCCCCGTGCGGCGAGGCCTGCGCGCTCGATCAACTCGAGCCGGAGCACAGCGCCTATCTCCAGCGCCGCTATCCGATCGGCGTAGGACGAACCGCCATGGGAACGCTGCGCCAAGGCGATGGCTGCGTCATCGCGATGTCCGCCGGGGCCAACGCCGTGATCGGCGACTGCGCGACCGCACCCGCGTGGCAACTCGACGAGCTGGGCACGCTGCGCAACGCCGACAACATCTGCCTCGAGGTGTTCTTGACCGGCGAGATCACGGCGAATACCTGCCGCGATGCCGGTCCCGCCGGGCGGTTCTTCCTCGACGACGAGGGCCACCTGTGGTCGGGGGTCGTGCCGCCACAGCAGGACGACATGGACTACGCGCACTTGTACTGCGTCGGCAGCGCGGGAGGCCGCCCGCGTGCGGGCCTGTGTGGCCAGGACCGCGCGCCAACCTGGACGATCGCCCCGTAACCCTGCGACCTACCGCGCGCGTGCGCGGCGCCGGAGCCCGCTCACGACCGGCGCGCGCGCGCCATGCGCTCGAAGCAATCGAGGATCGCCGCCGCGACGTTGGTGCCATCGAGCTGCGACGCGTGGCGGACCCCGGTCGGCGACGTGATGTTGAGCTCGGTGAGCATCCCGCCGATCACGTCGAGCCCGACGAAGATCTGGCCATGCTCGCGCAGGAACGGCGCCAGCGCCGCGATGATCTCGCGATCGCGGGCGTCGATCGTCGTCTTGACCGCGCGACCACCGACGTGGAGGTTGCCGCGCGCTTCGGCGGCCCCTGGCACCCGAAGCACCGCGCCGACCGGCTCGCCGTCGGCGAGGATGATCCGCTTGTCGCCGTGGACGGCCTCCGGCAGGTAGCGCTGCGCGAGCGTCCACCGTGTGCCTGCGCCCGTCGAGGTCTCGAGGATCGACGACGCGTTGGGATCGCCGTCGCGCACCACGAAGATGCCGAGGCCGCCGTAGCCGTCCACCGGCTTGACGACGATCGCGCCGCCCTGCGCGGCCTGAAACGCGCGCAGCCGGTCGGTCGATCGCGTGACGATCGTCGGCGGGGTCAGCGCCGGGAACCGCAGCACCGCGAGGTGCTCGTTGAGCTCGCGCAGGCCGCGCGGATCATTGACCAGCAGCGTCTTGCCCCGTGCGTGATCGAGGATCCACGTCGCGTGCAGGTACGACACGTCGACCGGCGGATCCTTGCGCATCAACACGACGTCGAAGTCCGCGAGCCGATGGAACGACGACGCTTCGACCTGAAACGCCTCCGCTGGCCGCGTCGCAGGCTTGACGATCGTCGGCGACGCATCGCACACGGCGTCATCGCCGACCAGTCCGAGATGCTCGATCTGGCAGGTCCAGACGCCCCAGCCGCGCGCCGCGGCTTCGAGCATCAGCGCGTAGGAGCTATCGCCTGCCAGTGCCAGGCGTTCGAGTGGATCGACGATGAACAGCAATCGCACGCCCGCACTGTAGCCGAGCAACCCGCCCGCGGCCCGGCCGTGCGCCAGGTTCGATCGCGGAACGCGGGCCCGCGCGACGTCTACGGCACCGAGGGCACGGCCGGGGCTGCCGGCGGGGGCTCGCCGCTCCCGGGGTCCTCTGCGCCGACCTGGACCTTGGTCGGCAGCAGGTGCTCGAGGCCGTGCTTGCGCAACCGGTAGTAGAGCGTCGATCGATTGATGCCGAGCGTGCGAGCCGCGCTGGCGATGTTGCCGCGCGACTTGTCGACCGCCGCGACGATCTCCTTGCGCTCGCTGTCGAGCAGCCGCTCGGCCAGGCTCTTGCCGTCGTCCGCCAGCGCCGCCGGCGCGACCGTGGCGACCGGCCCGGTGCCCGGCTGCGGTGGCGCCGCGTGGCTGATCGCGCGGCGGCCGAAATCGAGATGGGTCGCATTGAGCGGCGCGCCTCGCGCGAGGATCATCGCGCGCTCGATGATGTTCTCGAGCTCGCGCACGTTGCCCGGCCAGTTGTACTCGCGGAGCTTGGCGAGTGCCTCGGCGGCGGCCGGCGCGGCGGCCACGCCCATCTGGCGCGAGAACTTGGTGATGAAGTGGGCGACCAGCGGCGGCAGATCCGACAGCCGGTCGCGCAGCGGCGGCAGGTTGATCGGAAACACGTTGAGCCGGTAGTACAGATCCTCGCGGAACTCGCCGTCCTCGATCATCGTCTCGAGGTTGCGGTTGGTCGCGCTGATCATGCGGACGTCGACCTTGATCGTCTCGCTGCCGCCGACCCGCTCGAACTCGCGCTCCTGCAGGGCGCGCAGCAGCTTGATCTGTACCTCCATCGGTAGATCGCCGACCTCATCGAGGAACAGCGTCCCGCCATCGGCGAGCTCGAACCGCCCCGGGCGGCGCGCCAGGGCGCCGGTGAAGCTGCCCTTCTCGTGACCGAACAGCTCGCTCTCGAGCACGCCCGGCGCGAGCGCTGCGCAGTTGACGCGGACGAACGGCTTCTCCTCGCGGGGCGAGTTGATATGGATGGCGTGCGCGACCAGCTCCTTGCCGGTGCCGGTCTCGCCGCGGAGCAGCACCGTGGAGTTGGTCGGCGCGACCTGCTCCACCTTGTCGAGCACGTCGCGCAGCGGCGCGCTGTCGCCGATGATGTTGCCGAAGTCGAACTCGCCGTGCAGCTGCTGGTTCAGGTAGCCGGTGTACTCGGCGAGCTGCGCGGCCAGCCGCTTGTTGTCGCGCTGCAGGTGAAACCGCTCGATCGCATACTGCAGGACGCCGCGGACCTCTTTGGCATCCCACGGCTTGGTGATGTAGCGATAGACCTGTCCGAGGTTGATCGCCTCGATCAGCACGTCGACATCGGTGAACGCCGTCAGGATGATGCCGACGGCTTCGGGCTGCCGCACGCGGACCTCGCGCAACAGCTCGACGCCGGTCATCCGCGGCATCCGTTGATCGGTGATGACGACCGCGACCTCTTTGTCCTCGAGCACCTGCAGCGCTTCCGCGCCGCCGCTCGCGGTCAGGATGTCGAACGTCTTGCGAAAGTTGAAGCGAAACGCGTCGAGGTTGTCCTGCTCGTCATCGACGACGAGGATCGGATAGCGCTTCACATCCAGCGTCACGGTCGGACACGTGTACCACGATTGGCTCCCAGCGAGCCACGCCGACGAGCTTTGCCACCGAACCCTCCCTCCGTGTAGATGTTTGCCGCCGCGCCGACGTCAACGATGCGGAGTCCCCTTGCACATCGCCACCAAGCCGAGGCTGACCACCGCAGCCACGGCGAACAGAACGACTGTCATGTTGGCGCAAAGTAAATCTCGAAATCCGTGCGTCAAGGTCAGCCGCGCGACGAGCGACCCGAGCCTGACTGGCGTCGGGATCAGCGGCGGGCCGGCGCCTCGGCCTGCGTGAACGGAGTCTCGGCGTCGCCGCGCCGAGGGGGAATTACCGCAGGTTCCGACGTGCGATGGCTCCACCAGACAAACACGGATGGATGGGGGCGGTGTCGGCACCTGATGATGGGGACCGGCACTTGATGACGGGGACGGTGTCTCTTTTGTCTCGATCCGGCGGCGATGGCCCAGCAAGACAAAAGAGACACCGTCCCCATCAAGTCACGGGAATTGCTTCAGGTCGGTAATCCGGAACGAGACAAAAGAGACACCGTCCCCCACATGTAGGAAACTTGGCCACCCGCGGCGGTTCCATTACGTTGCAGCGATGGTCATGTCCCGCCGCGCGCGGCGTCCGAAGCTCGAGCCACCGCCCCGCAAGCCGATGGCGATGACACGCCGGGTGTCGCTGTTCGAACGCGAGGTCGCCGTGCGGCTCGCGCCGGCCGCGGTCGAGCTGCTACATGGCGCTGCGCGCGTGCTCACCGAGGGCGAGCTCGCCGGCGAGCGCTACACCGGCTCGACGATGCTCACCGTGGACCTCGCGCGGACGCGCAACCAGATCAGCGACCCGATCGACGCCACGACCGCACAGCGCGTGGCGGTGCTGTACGCCGCCGACGAGCATTGCCGCGAGTACGGCCGGCGGGTCGCCGCCAAGGAAGCGCGCCGGATCGCGGGCTGCGATCTGGTCTCGGCGCACATCGACGTCGAGAGCCGGGCCCGCGGCCACGAGATTCATCTGAGCCTCAACGTCGAAGCCCAGCGCGAGCCGGCCGCCGCCGCCGCCGTCGCCGCTGCCGCGACGCCCCGGACCAACCGATGACGACATGCCAGGAGCCCACCCGATGATCGAGCTGTACTCCATCCGCGATGTGTCTCGTATCCTCGCCGTTCAGGAGGCGCGCCTGCGCTACTGGACGCAGACCGGCTTCGTCGGTCCGACGGTGCGCAAGGGCGGCCGGTTCTACTACACGTTCACCGACCTGATCGCGGTCAAGGCCGCCAAGGATCTGCTGGCGACCGGCATGACGCTGGCGCGCGTGCGCAAGAACGTCGAGGCGCTCAAGCAGGTGCTACCCGGTGATACCCATCCGATGACCAAGCTGCGGGTGTGCTGCGACGGCGAGACGATCGTCGCGCTCGCCGACGACATCGCGTTCCAGCCGATCGGTGGCCAGGTCGTGATGGCGTTCAACGTGCCGAGCTTCGGCGAGCACGTGCTGCAGGCGCTCGCGATGCCACGGGTCGAGGCCGTCCCGGTGCCGGTCGAGGACAACCCGACCGAGGCCAACGGCGGCACCACGGCGTATCGCCACTTCGTCGAGGCGTGTGCCGCGGAGGATCGCGGCGAGTCGCAGTCTGCGGAGCACCTGTTCCGGCTCGCGGTCGAGCTCGAGCCACACATGGCCGCCGCGCTGACCAACCTCGGCAACCTGGTGTATCGCCAGGGCGAGCTGCACGAGGCCCGCGGGTTCTACGAGCGCGCCCTCGAGCACGATCCGTCGCAGCCCGAGGCCCGCTACAACCTCGCCAACCTGCTCGAGGATCTCGGCGAGACCGAGCTCGCGATCTCCGAGCTGCGCCGGGTCTGCAGCGCGGCGCCCGAGTTCGCCGACGCACACTACAACCTCGGCATCATGCTGGCGCAGGTCGGAGGCACGACGCAGGCCAAGCAGTGCCTCGAGCGCTATCTCGAGCTCGATGGCGGCAGCGACTGGGCACACCACGCGCGCACGTTTCTCCAGCAGATCGCTGCCTGACCTACCGTGACCCCTCCGGGTCCACCACCAGGGACTTGCGCAGGCACAGGCTCAGCGGCATATCCACGTACGGGCCGAACCGCTCGATCGGCGTGAACCCGAGCTTGGTGTAGAGCGCGATCGCCTCGTGCTGCTTGGTTCCGGTCTCGAGTGCGATCGCCGTGAACCCGAGCTCGCACGCCCATTGCTCGAGCGCCGCGACCACCTGTGCCGCGATCCCGCGGCCGCGCGCGTCAGGCGCGACGTACATGCGCTTGAGCTCGACAGCCGCCGGGCCAAACGGCTTGAAGCAGCCGCATCCGACCGGACGAGCACCGTCGAGCGCGACGACCACGGTCGCCAAGGTCTCGATCCGGTTGTGGGGCGCGTACTCGGCCTGCGCGTCACCGTAGCGCCGCCACAGATCGGCATCGAGCTCGGCGACGAGCGCGACAAACCGGGGATCATCGCTGTCCGTACGGCGGAGCTCGATCATCCAGCCGACTGTAACGCAGCACGCGATCGTAGGCTCGTGCGCCGCGCGGGGCTCGACGGATCAGCCGACGGCGCCGCTGATCACGAGGTAGCCATAGACGTACGGCGCGATGAACAGCACCGCGTCGATCCGATCGAGCAGGCCGCCGTGGCCGGGCAGCAGCGACCCGGAGTCCTTGACGCCGGCCGAGCGCTTGATCAGCGACTCGGTGAGATCGCCGAGCTGGCCGAGGATGCCGCCCGGAATCGCGATCATCGCGACGTCGAGCCAGCTCAGGTAGCGCGCCGAGACGAGCTTGAGCACCGCCACACCGGCGATCGATCCGGCGAGGCCGCCCCATGCCCCCGCCCACGTCTTCTTGGGGCTGACGGCCTCGTAGAGCTTGGCCTTGCCCAGAAAGCGCCCCGCGAAGTAGCCACCCGTATCAGCGGCCCACGCCACGATCAAGACGACCAAGACGGTGTCGCCGCCGTGCTGCGGATCAATCAGCTTGAGCTTCGCGAGGTAGGTCGTGAGGTAGCCGGCGTAGACGATGCCGATCACGGTCGCCGCGTATCGGCCGGCAACGCCGGGGATGTCACGGAACCGAAATAGAAAGTACAGCCCCGGCGCGACGACCGCGAGCAAGAGCGGGATCGTCGCCCCCGCCGCCGACGCGCGGACCAGCACACGGGGCAGGCCGCCGTACGCGGCGAGCGCTTGCGGGTCGTCGAGCCAGTAGAACGCCGCGACCGCCAGGCCGCCCATCACGAGCGCCGCGCGGCGGTCGGCTGCCGGCAGCAACATCGCGAACAGCTCGTGCATCGCGATCAAGGACGCGGCGAAGATCAGCGCCCAGCTTGGCTCCGGCCGATGGTAGTACAGCAGTACCAGCAAGATCGGGATCGCGACCAGCGCGACGAGGAACCGCTGAGCAAGGTTACCGAGTGCCACGAAGGGCCGCAGCTAACCGCAGCCGCTGATCGCCGTCAAGGGACGGGGCGATGTCACGGTGACGCTGGGCGCGCAGACCCGGACTCACAGCGGTTCGACGTCCGACGCCAGCTGTTCGGATATCAGCCCGAACCGGCGCTCTCGGCCGGCGTACTGGTCGAGGCATCGGTACAGGTGCTCGCGGCGAAACGCAGGCCATTGCACGTCGATGAACACCAGTTCGGCGTACGCCATCTCCCACAGCATGAAGTTCGAGATCCGATGCTCCCCGCTGGTCCGGATCAGCAGGTCGAGCGGCGGCAGCCTGGCGGTGGGCATGAACGAGTTGAACCGCTCCACGTCGATCTCGTCGGGAGTCAACCGGCCGGCGACCGCCTCACGAACCGCTGAGCGGACCGCCCGCGCGATCGATTCGCGGCCGCCGTACGACAGCGCCAGCGTGAGCGTCATCCCACGGTTCCCCGCCGAGGCCGCGCGGAGCTCGTCCAGTGGCTCCTTGACGATCGGCGGCAGCCGCTCGATGTCCCCCACCGCGTCGAGCCGGATCGCGTTATCGAGGATCTCGGCGCGCTCCCCGACCACATAGTCGCGGAGCAGCTGCATGAGCCCGGTCACCTCGTCGACCGGCCGCTGCCAGTTCTGCGACGAGAACGCGTACAGCGTGAGGGCCTCGATGCCGAGCTCCCGGGCCGCGCGCGTGATGTCGCGAACTGAATCGGCCCCGACGCGATGCCCCTCGAGCCGCGGCAACCCATGGCGCTTCGCCCAGCGGCCGTTGCCGTCCATGATGATGCCGACATGCCGCGGCAGCCTGCGAGTCTCGGTCTCGGACATCGTCTTTCGCCGATCGTGAAACCGGGAAGCACCGGCAGTAGCACGCTCGGAGCGAGCGTTGCAACCACCCCCTTGATCCCGTACGCTCGATGGAAGCCATGGGGATCTTTTCCAGACTCGGGACGCTGATCAAGTCCAACATCAACGACCTCATCACGAAGGCCGAAGATCCCGAGAAGATGCTGACGCAGGTGCTGATCGAGATGACTCAGCAGCTGACCGAGGCAAAAAAGGCGGTCGCCGTTGCGATCGCAGACGAAAAAAAGCTGCAAAAGCAGTACACGCAGGAGGCCGACAAGGCCAAGGAGTGGGAACGTAAGGCGATGGTCGCCGTGCGTGGCGGCGACGACAACCTGGCACGCCAGGCGCTGGCACGTAAGCAAGAGCACGAGACGATCGCCAGCCAGTTCCAGCAGCAGTGGCTGGCGCAGAAGCAGGCGGTCGAGAAGCTCAAGGATGCGCTGCGGCTCCTCAACAACAAGATCGAGGAAGCCAAGCGCAAGAAGAACATCCTCATCGCGCGGAAGAAGCGCGCCGAGGCGCAGCAGCAGATCGCCAACACCATGCAGGGTCTCGGCGATACCAGCGCGTTCGACACCTTCGACCGCATGGCGGAGCGGATCCAGCTGATGGAGGCCGAGGCCGAGGCCGGCGCCGAGCTCGCCGGTGAGCTCTCGGGCGATACGCTCGAGTCAAAGTTCCTCGCACTCGAGCAAGGCGGCGGGGCCAGCGAGGACGACGCCCTGTCCGAGCTCAAGGCCAAGATGGGTATGCTCGAGGCGCCCAAGGGTGACTCGGCCAAGCAGCTCGGGGCAGGCATCGGGGGGGCGGCCAAGGACGACAAGCGCACCGATGCTTCGCCCGGTGCGTCCGCCGGCCTGGGGAGCAGCCTCACCGCCGAAGACCTCAAGGAGCTCGAGGACCTCGACCTGTCCGAGCTCGATCCCAAAGAAGCCAAAAAAGCCTGACCAGGCGACGCACGTCGCCGGAGGTGGGCATCGCATACGGCGTCAACGGAGCCCACCGTGTCGTCAATTTTGACGATGGCTCGCGCTCGCTCGCTGCATGAATTTCAAGGCTTTGACGGCAGTCTGGCGGTGGCTCCACGCGATCTCGTCCAGCCCCTGAGATCGGGTACCACACTGTGTGCCAGTTCGCGTTGTGAATGAATCGCTACACCGCGCGATCCGTGCTCGCAGTTCTCGCCAGTTGCCCTCGAACAAACGAGCTGCTGTGCGGGAGCGCAGATTGCAGGCCAGGACACCGTGCGTCTTGTCGCCGGTGTCCTCGCGCTGATCCTCTTCGCCCCGCTCGCGCGCGGCGAAGACGCAAAGGCGCTCGAGCCCGGGCAAGCGCGCTCGGAGGCGGCTCGTCGTAAAATCCCGCTGCGCGTCGTTCGCGTCATGCCCGAGAGCCACCAGGCGCTGCTGTTCGACCGCTCGCGCAAGACCCACGTCCTCGCCGAGGTCGGAGGCAATATCGATGGTTACGCCGTCGAGGACATCGACGACGACCAGGTCACCCTGCGGTTCGAGGGCACGCAGATCGTGCTTGCGGCCCCCGAACACGATGACCGCCGCCACGACGGCGACGGCTTCGCGGCTGTCCGCACCGGGTCCGCTGCACAACAGACCGACGCCGACGGCCCCACCGGCGACCGGGCACCGGACAGGTCCGCACCGATCGATCCATACGCCGATCCCGCGATTCGCGTCGTCCAGGCACCTTCGACCGCCGTTGCTTCCCGGTCCCCGCGCGCCATCGAGCCGGGCGACGACGGCGTCCGCGTCGTTCGCGCCCCGGACAGCCCCACCGGGTCCGGTTCAGGGTCCTCCGACGCGATGACGTCCGTTGCCGCGGCCGCTGGCCCCCCCGAGTCCGGTCCCGTGACCTCCCGTCCGATGACATCCGGGGCCGCGGCCGCTGGACCCATCGGGTCCGGGTCGAGGTCCTCCGATGCGAGGTCGTCCGGCGCCCAGGCCGCTGGCCTCCCGGAGTCCGGTCCCGTGACCTCCCGTCCGATGACATCCGGGGCCGCGGCCGCTGGCCTCCCGGAGTCCGGTCCCGTGACCTCTCGCGCGATGACACCCGGTACCTCGGTCGCTGGACCTCCCGTGACCTCCGCCCTCGCGACGTCAGGCTCCGTATCCGCCGCGGTCACGTCCGGCGTGGCAGCGCCTGTCGCGTCCAGCAGAGCGACCGGATCTCGCACGCGATCCCGGACTGCGCTCGTCGTCGCACCTCCGCCTCGCAGCACCGCCGACCAGCAGACCGACGACGCGCGCGCCATGGCGGATCTACTGGCCGGCGGCGGTCCCGCGCGGAATCCACGCAAACCCAGGATCGACTCGTCGCCCACCGCGCCCACCGCGCCCGAGACCCCAGCGGCCAGCTCCGCGACGCCCGAGGAACCGGCGCCGCAGCCCACGTCCGAGGTCCGAGCGTCGACGGGCGATCCAACCGAGCGCGTCACGTTGACGCGGACCGAGCTGGACGCCGCGCTCGCCGACTTCGCAAAGCTCACGTTGGCCATGCACGGCAGCTTCACCGGCAGCGGCGCGCTCATCGACGGAGTGAGCGACGGGACCATATTTCAGCGCATCGGCCTACGCGCCGGCGACTTGATCACCGTGGTCGACGGGGCACGACTACGCACGCTCGATGACGCGGCCAACGTGTACGCCCGTGCCGCATCGGCCAAGACGATCACTGCGCAGATCGTGCGCAACGGCAAGCCAGTGACCCTCCGCGTGGCGATCCGCTGATACGGCGAGTCTGCGGACCGGTCCCCTGTGGAACGCCGCCACCGTCTGCGCCGGCCGCGTTGCGCACACCAACGCGAGAGATGCCGGTATCACGCAGCCGAGATCGAGCCGGTGAACGATCCCCTCGCGGATCGGACTGGTTTACGATGAGCTGTGGGCGCGGCACGACTCGAGCTTCGGCTGACCAGTCACACCGAGTGGCTGAAGGTCTTCGACCCGCGTGACTGGACCGTGGTGGTGCCGGCCGTCGCGCCCATGGCGCTCGGGACCAGCGTACGGATCGATCTCGACGTCGGTGGCTGGATGGTCACGCTGCGCGGGACCGTCGTTGGACGGCGCGACGAGCCCCCCGCCGTGATCGTGGCGCTCGGAGGAGCCGAGCGGGACAAGATCAACTACTTGAACGGATTCGTCCGCGGCGGGCTGCTCAACCTCCGCGAGAAGCGCCGCCTGCCCCTGAGGCTCCAGGTCACCTATGGTGCCGTCGAGGGCCCCGTGACCACCGTCACCAAGGACATCAACGAGGAGGGCTTGTTCCTGTTCACCGACAAGCCCCTGCCGGAGACCTCGCAGGTCCACATGATCGTCAGCCTGCCCGGGCGCTCCCAGCCGCTGTCGCTCGTTGGCAAGGTCTCGCACACGATCATTTCGCAAGACGACGAGCCCCCCGGGATGGGCATCGTCTTCGACCTCGATGAGCCGGCCCGCACCACGCTGCTCGAGATCGTCCGCGAGCTCGAGCAGCAGCTGCACGCCGGCATGCTGCCCACCAACACCCTCGACTAGCCGATCCCGGAAGCTGTGAGATCGACGCAACTCACGCGTAGATCTGCCAGATCATTGCCAGATCGGTTTGCGGGTGGCACTGTTGCCCGTGGCGCGTCGTCCGCGAGCTGCTCCCAACGCACCAGTTACCTGGCGCGACGGGCTTCATATCACCGGCACGCCGATCTGGTGTGACGCGCGCAGGCGCAGAGATGTCTGCTTCTTGTCGTCGGCAGATCGCGTGGGGCGCACCGGCCACGGCCAGTTGATCGGCACGTCGATCACGCTCGCGCTGCTCGGGGCCCGCGACAAGGGCCACCTGGCGGTACCGCTGCGCCAGCGCTTCACGCTCGGCACCGTACGCCTCGAGCTGATTCCCTCCGGCCGCGGGTTCGGCGCCGCGGCCCTGCACGTCGACATCACCGGCAAGACCGTGCTCTACGCCGGGGCCGTGCGCACCAGCGCCGGCGGCGTGGGCGATGCTGCCGAGCTGCGAACCTGCGACGCGGTCGTGGTGGCGGCGCCATTCGGCGAGCCGCACCATCGGTTCCCGCCGCTCGCGACCGCGATCGACGCCACGATCGACTGGACCCACGACCAGCTCGCCGCGAACCGCTGGCCGGTGCTGCTGGTCGACAGCGTGCTCGACGGCCTCGAGGTCGCCAGCAGGCTAGCCGCCGACGGCGTGGCGCTCGCCGCTGGACGCGCGCTGCGCGACGCCGCGCACCGGATCGCCGACCTCGTGCCCAGCCCGCGGATCATCGACGGCACCGTCGCGATCGGCCGGACGATCACGCCGGGCGCGATCGAGCGCGAGCCGCGAACCACCGGGCGCGAACCCAGATCGGCGGACCCGGCGAGTCAGGCCGCGGCGCTCACCGCGAAGGTCGCGCGCGGCGCGGATGCGATCCGCACGATCACGCCGCCCGCGCTGTTCGCGGAATCGAGCAGCGGGATCCCCGCGCTCGTCGCGCCCGGCCGCGAGCCGCGCGCGATCATCTGGCTCGACTCGGATCGCGCGGGGCTGGTCAAGGCGGCCGGCGAGCGCGCGTTCACCACGGCGCTGGTATCGGGCCGTGCGCTCGACGGCAACGCCGGCTGCGATGCCGGGTTCGTGTGGGCGTCCGCCGCCGATCGCGCGCAGCTGCTCGGCTGGATCGAAGCGACCGCCGCGCGCGACGTGTTCGTGACCGGGGCGTGCGCCGAGGCGATCGTCGGGGCGCTCGGCGGTCGGGCGCGCGTCATCGGACCGCCGCATCAGATGTCGCTGTTTCCCGGCGAGGCGTTCTCGTGACCCCTGGGGTACGAGTACGAGTCATCAATCGACGAGACGGAGGATGGTGGTGGCGGCTCCCGCTGCTCGCGGTGCTGTGGCTCGCGATCGCGGCACCGATCGTCGGCGCCGCGGCGGTGGCCGTGACGCTCCGGCGCTGGGCGCGCGATCTCCCGGAGGTTCCGGACCTCGCGGCGTGGCGCGCCATGGCGCCCGGGACCTCGGTCGTACTCGCGGCGGACGGCTCGCACCTCGCCGAGCTTCCGTTTCGCGATGGTGAGGTCATCGGCCACCGCACGCTGACGCCGCTCGATCGGATCCCGATGCCGCTGATCCGCGCCGTGCTCGCCGCCGAGGACGTCCGGTTCTACGCCCACCACGGCGTCGACTACCCGGCGATCGCGCGCGCCGCGCTCAGCAATTACGAAGCCGGCCGCGTCGTCCGGGGCGCCTCCACGATCACCCAGCAGGTCGCGCGCAACTTGCTGCCGGCCGAGATCGGCACCGAGCGCAGCGTCCGACGCAAGATCCGCGAGGCCTTGCTCGCGCGCGCGATCGAGCGCCGGTGGACCAAGCGCGACGTGCTCGAGACCTACCTGGACTTCGTGTTCCTCGGGGAAGGTGCGTACGGCATGGCCGCCGCCGCCC
>Ga0307509_10001724_pt1 | contig 36440 bp, 46 predicted proteins | sample 10_EM_MG_FD_202245 | JGI IMG/M metagenome (GOLD analysis project Ga0307509, IMG submission 202245) | Populus trichocarpa ectomycorrhiza microbial communities from riparian zone in the Pacific Northwest, United States - 10_EM | ecosystem: Host-associated > Plants > Roots > Unclassified | place...
GATTTAAGCCTTTGACATTCACCACTACTCCGACCTTGTGCGAGCACCCTGTCCTGCTCAGGGTTTGTCCGAGGTCTACCCTCCATCAGGAATTATCCAGCTGGAAGTGGCGGACCAACTCGGGTACACTTAACTCCGTCAATAGGATATGAGTTTCTGCAATGCATCTCCAATACAACCGCAGGTGGAAAAGCTCTTCCTATCGAAGTCATACCAGTGGCTAGCTGTTATGACAACAACCGGAGTCAATACCTAGGTGGTGGACTCACTGGCCCAGTGGCAGTTTCGTCTATACAAGCTATGCAGTCTATCATTTGATCTACGCGACTATCCAATGTGATAAATTCACATGCAAGCTCCCCCGGTGAGATGTAGCCGATGGTTGGCTAAGTGGGGGCTACCCATAGCCATCCTCTCGGGACATACTCTACCGTGATAAGACTCATACCTCTAGAGTCCAATAACAACCCATAGTAATCCTCTCGGGACATACTCTACCGTGATAAGACTCATACCTCGAGAGTCCAATAACAACCCATAGTAATGCTACAAATCAAGGGTAGAAGGTCCGGGCTGGTTACTGAGGTATTTGTCTTGAAAGCACCCTGGCCTTCTGAGACTACCTGAGTACCACTAGGAAGACTACCCTACAACCCGTAGGCTAGAATAGACTCCTAGATGCCCGAGAGACCATATATGGATGACCCCTATTTTGGCGGTTACCCATACTCCCCTTATATATCCTGCGAACAACATTCAGTCGGACGGACGGCGACGACTTATACGGTGTTACGGCAGCTGCTCCAATGACCTCTTTTAACTAGCAAACGAGCAACTACACAGCCGTCTGCCTATGACGCGCTGTCCCAAAGCTGGGGCCAGAGGGGGGTGTTAGCTAAACCCGCCTAAGTTCAATAGCATGTTCGGGCCACCCGTATGCAGGCGTGGGGCCTCCCCGCGCAGATGCGTGTGCGCTCAAGAACATCTAAGAGCCCATAGAATGTGAGGCAATCGACCTCTAAGTTCTAGGATGACTTTACCGGTGAAGGTAGGGTAACTTGGGTTCCTCAGTAGGGTAACTGGGACCCATGGGCATAATGACCAAATTCCCAAGGTAGGGTAACTTTGCCCTCTTATGCCTTTAACCGCTCAGGAAGTCCTCCAGGCGACCACAGAAGTCACCTCAGAGGTCCGTGTAACATTCCCATAATTCTCTTGACCTTATGCGAATGTGCTCCCGAAAGGTTACCCTGCCTAGTAGAGTACCTCAAGGCTTACTCAACTATTCCCTAGGCCTTATCCTAGGTGTACCAGCTATTTGTATCAAGTATACGAGACCATACCACCTCTGGTTACCTCTTGGTATACCATTTAGGCTAAGGCGATAGTGATTGTAGCTACCTATCGTAGGGTCGTTACAGTGGGTATGCCTGATTGCTCAGACTACCTCATCCGACAACACCATTCACTTCTGCGATTTTCATCACGAGAGCGTGGAGTATAGAATGTGTTGCCTAACCATTGTCCGTAAAAACGTCCCGTTACTTAGTGACCACTTCCGCGACTCTCGTCTTTAGTGCTCAGTAACTTTATGTGACGTCGACCGATTTGGCTCGAACTACTTGCATAAGCTCGCCAAAGGTCTTTCCTCATATATCCTGCGAACGGGATCCGGTCGGACGGACGGCCGCGACGTATACGGGGTTACGAGGAGGGCTCCAATGATCATGTCTTTGGTGAGGGGACGCAACTACGGCGGCGTCTGCCGGTGTAGCGCCGTCCCAACGCTGGTGCAGGAGGGGGGTGTTGGCTTGTCCTTTTGAACTCAGAATCCTAAGGTAGGGTAACTATAGGTCTTTATTCACTAATGGAAGGCTAAGCCTTCCGGTATGCCTAACATTCGAGCCAAATCGGTCGACGTCGCATAAGGTTACAGAGCACTGATGACAAGAGTTAGGAAGCTGGTCACTAAGTAACGGGACGTTTTTACAGACAATGGTTAAGCAACACATTCTATACTCCACGCTCTCGCGATGAAAGTTGCAGAAGTGAATGGTGTTGTTGGATGAGGTGGTTTGAGAAATCAAGCATACCCGCACTCACACACGTCAAAAGTATTCTTCGGATACTGATGGAACCATACGATAACGATATAACTATGGAGGGATAATGGCTATTGGAGCGATTATCGTAACAAGTCTATCTTATGCTTCGCAGTTGTTGAGTGCAGAAAGCATCTGCAATGCTGAGAGGTTCGATAACAAAGCTGGCCCCTTTGTTTGTTCGATCATGGAGACCATCCTGCGTATGCAAATGGTAAGCAAGACTCAATGCCGACGAAGATGGATCGTGACCAGTGAACTGATGTGTGGGAGCAGCGTCAGGAAAATGCATGGTGTTGCGATTCGGAAGTCGAAGTGAGATAACAGCATTGTCAGAGTCAAATGGTGTTCGCACTTTTAGAAGAAGCTGGAGTTTGTTAGAAGGTACTTAGTTAGTATGAGAATTAGATGTAGCCCGTGATCACCCAGACGCGGCATATCAATATCGAGGTGCCTCCCAAGCTATTTGAACATTATCAAGCAACGGAGAAGAGATCTTATCAATATTAAAGTTTTACGTTAGAAAAATCTTTATCACTTTACCTACCTCTATTTAAGACATTGAGCCTTCCTAGACAATCTCCCTCTACAATTAAGATTATTGGCCAGAGTTATCTCCCAAGACTCTGCGATAGACTCCCGCCTACCACTTACCTCCAATTGGAGAGCCGCTCTCTCAAAAGCCAGAGGCATGAAACCAAAGACATGGGACTCAACCTCCTACACGTCGGTCCCGAGGATCCTCCCCATGGATGATGTGGCCAGGAGAGTGAGGCTGCTTTTTCAAAGTGGCCTGTCCCCCGAAAACTTAACATATGGTCTCCACCTGACCCCAACAAGTGTGAATATTATGACGACACTCTGAAACAGGTCCGCAAACCCATACATCGAAAGTGGAAACTTCTCAACTATCCTGAATACTATGGCTATAGGCCCGCGTACTATATCCTAGATGTGAAAGCGAACCTCAAACCTTCAAACACGTTATAACCGATTGTCAGGCTATCGCTACTGCCAGGGTTGGACAACCTGATGAAATTTTTGATATCTCGCATGAATCTTTGATCTGGGCCGAGAATAAGAAAGGATGGGATTTGATGAAATGTTTGGCTTCTTTTATTTCATCGAATAAATTGGATTTTCCTTGTAATATGGATGTTTTTCCTTTTACAAGCGCTTCACAGTTACAGTCCTGATTAAGGAGGACAATATTCAAAGAATCCTGATTGCGGGGAATGCTCACATTGATTTCATACCGTTAGGTATTTTTGGTTTTGTTTATGACATTATTTCTTTTGTTGTGTTTTTGTTTTAGGTTTTTATTTGCCATGGGATTTTTCCCGAATGCAGTGGTTGGACCCTGGGGAGTGCTAGTCATGTACCTAAAATCATACCAAGGATTTAACAAAAAAAATAACAATCGAGGGTTGATACGGCGATATCCGCTGGTGATCTGGTAGTGAATCGCGCGAGCTTTTACAGCACTCGCAATGTCTCCTGTACGAGTACCGCGAAATCTGCTACCGCCATCAGATTACGGTAGTCTATCAGCGGGGACCAGCCCGTCAACCCGGGATGGGTTTGGTGACAAGTTAACAGAACTGCGAATACCAGTTAATGGGGCCAAAGTCCTGAGGGCTGGCCCCATAAACTACCGTGTTGGGGAAACACTGATTCCCCTCCCTCTGCCGGAGCTCTTGTCTACAGTATGGATGCGGAGATTACAGGGGGCAAGGAGATGGTGGATTTCACGACATTTTTTACGGTATTGTGCTTGTGCTGTACGAGTTCACCGTTTGCAAGAGCTGTTTCTAGACACAAATGGGGGCACGGCATCTCAGAAGGTTCGTGTTTGAGCATGCAGGCAGCAGCGAGCCACACAGTTGAGTCCGGCCAATCATCTCATTGTGATCATCGAGCCACACCCTTTTTCTGCTTCCCCCCGGTCACCGCTTCCACTCCCCGAGTTACAAGTACCGGTACCGTACCTATTGGATGGAGGCTGCGGGGTGAAGGGAGGAAAAGAAAAGATACCTGTCCGCCAACAGCAATCCAAATACGGCGACCCTACCCCAAATCTTCCAGCGCACCTGTCTTTACGCGAGATCTTCTGAGTGACAAACCGTGCTGTGCTCACAATCCATTGGATCGTGTTTTCCCCCCCTTTCGTTCCTTCTCTTGGGCAAACATAAAAAGAGGAGAAACGATTGAAGCTAATACTGTATTATGAATTAAGTTTCTGAGGCCCAGGTTTCTATTTTGGGGATTTTGAAGTGGTCAACCACAAGGCTTGCTACGGTGTGACAGAAGGACTCTTACCTCTGCTGCTGCCTATCGGCACTATGGCCTGCCCCACTCGAGCACTACTCGTACAGTCTACAGAGCCGTACCTGGGAGGCAGGAGGGTTATGTAGGTACGATAGTTATGAACTTGGGAGAGCGGGCCGCCCGCTTAGCGAAAGGTGTGAGGTGTCGTGCTCTCCCTGAACCAAGTAGGGTTTGTTCAAAGGGAGCGATACCAATACCCTACCAGTATGGTATTATAACTAGGATTGATCTTTTGGAGCAGTGTGCTATGTTGAATGATTAAACAAGTTGTCCTGGATGTGCTGAAGGGAGGGAGGGATGTTTATGTGGGTTTACATTGTAATATTATATTAATCGTGCCTATCAGAGCTACTATCCTACCGTACTCGTCCATTGTGCCATACCGTAGTCCCCTCAAACCCTGCGTCGGTAGAAGAAATAAAAAAGAAATACCTTTGCATCATGAATAGTTCAAGAGCAGTGGGCACAGTGGGTCTTGATAGGGGGGTTCCGAGATTGAAAGGCAAGATTTAGAATCAAAAATGGTTACAGGCATTCTGCAAGCATCACAGCTCTTTTTCATGGGTTGAGTGCTGCAAGTTACAAGGGTATTCTGCTTCAATGGAGAACGTAGGCATTATCGACATCACGGGCAAGGAAAAACTTCTCCCTTCCCCCCAGTGGCTAGGGCCTCTCCACCTTTATCTTCTTCTTCTTCTTCCTCCGCCGCTGTCCTCCCCTCCCCCCTGTTCGCCCTCCTCCTACCCTATCATTGACCTTCTTCCCTCCCTTTTCCCTCTCTCTTCGACTACGGCTCTCCATCACTGCCACAATACGATCCCCCATCCTCAACGGATTATCCGAGCTTTCAAAGATACTTTCGCGTGGTCAACCACACCCCCCCCCCGCTCAATATTGGAGACAGTTACAACTGACGTTGACCACGTCCATCGCGAAACAGCACCGTCCACTGTTATTGCCCGCAGCTTCTTTCTAGGCATTAGGGTTCTCTGTGCTATCGGGACTTGCCCTTGCGGCTCCGCTGCCACATTTTTTCCCGCTTGTCTCCGCCTTCTCTCATCTCGCACGTCAGCGCTCCAGCGCCCCGGGCTGCTCTGCTTGTCTGGGGTATCCTCGGATTCATTGTCCCCTGCATACTGGGTGTCGGCGCGAAATATAGGTTGGGATGGAGGGAAATAGTTCTGGCGGTGGCGGCGCTGGTGGTGGCTCGGCTGCGAACAGCAGCAGCGACTTTGTATGTTGCCTCATTGCACCTTTGTTCCTGGAGGCGAGCTCTAATAGTTATTTCGTCATGCGTCCTCTAGGTCCGAAAGCTCTACAAGTATGTGCCAATCCTAGGATTGCGGAAAAAAAATATGCGGAGCCTAATAACTTTATAACGATAGAATGTTGGAGGACCCCACACATCGGCAGACTGTTCGGTGGAGCGATGCTGGTGATAGCTTTATAGTTGTAGATGTATGAGACCACTTGCCCTGCTCCTCAATGGAATCTCCCCTCAATTCCCCATGATTAACTGGCTGGGTAGACCAACGAGTTCACGAGAAACATACTGCCAAATCATTTCAAACACAGCAATTTCGCGAGTTTTGTGAGACAACTGAATAAGTGCGCCCCTTACATCAAAAGCCAGGCCTTTCTCCCAAGCTAATGCATCATAGGTATGATTTTCACAAGATTCGGAACAATGAGGAGGGTGGAGGAAATTCTTATGGGCACCAGGTTCTGTCCCACACAATACCTACGCAAGAGGAGCGCGTTCTAACCGGGATGGAGTATCAAGACTTGGGAATTTAAACATCCAGATTTCCAAATGAACAATATAGACAATCTCGACAACATCAAGAGGAAGGCTCCTGCACCGCGGAAACAAGTACAGCAGAGCGAGGATGGGGGCGTGCAACAGATCGATGAATTGAACAATCAAGTGCAGGAGTTGTCAAAAGTCAATCAGGAGATGACCAACCAAGTTCAGCGCTTGGCCAACGATAATCATGCTGTTATTCAGGAATTGAATACAATGCAGCATGTGCTTCAGCAACACGAGGAGCGGGTTAGAATACAAGAGAAGGTGATAAATAACATCATGGTGTATCTACAGAAGCTGGACGATGAGATAAAGGAAATGAGACCAGTTGGTGGTAATCCTTCTCAACAGAGACATGACAATGATGGAAGGCCTTCAGGTCCCGTCTCCCCTGAAAACTCTGTAACTGGGCCTGCTACGAGTGCTTCAGGTTCTCGAGAACATCTATCAACCCCGCTACAGCGGGCTCAGATGCTTCTTAACAATCACCCCGAGATTCTAGATGCCAATCCTGCTTTGGGGCGGTTTAGGGGTCTTTCCCAATCGGGGCCTTCCGAGACGGCTGATTATAGCGACTTTGGAACTATAAACCGCCTCGCACAGAACGATCAGCGACCAGCAGAATTGTCCAACGATATACCCACTATTCCGGAGGATGGAAGTGCCACATTCGCAATCAGCCCAGGAACCACAATGATAGAGCCTTTCCCCAACGGGAATCTTGGGTATCCCATGCATCCTCCACAGCATGAGAACGGAAACCTTGGCATACGTGGAAGGCCAGCTCCTGGCCGGAAACGAAGTACTCCATTTGTCCCCCCAAACTGGCAAACCCCACCTAGGGTGTTACTGGTTGAGGATGATCCGACTTGTGCACGAATCGGATCTAAATTTCTTCAGACAGCCGAATGTAGCGTTGATATGGCAGTGAGATCCCCTCTCTTGTATTCTGAATTGGCGCGAGTAACGCTTGGATCGTGCTGGGCAATGTTTTCATTCTCCGGATTTCCTTTCTATGACCCGCACCCCTATTCCTTTGATCCTGTCCCTCACTGGGCGAACGATACCTGCTTTCATAGCCTTCGTATGTTGTTAATAATGGCTAACGTCTCTGTCAGAGCAATGGATTAATAGCTGTTAACAAGCTCAATAGCGGGAAATATGACCTTGTTCTCATGGATATAGTCATGCCGCAGCTCGATGGTGTCTCAGCGGCTTCCCTGGTCAGACAGTTTGATAGCACGACTCCAATCATAGCGATGACATCTAACATTCGCCGAGACGATATCAATATGTATTTCAATCATGGTGAGACATTTTACCAATAGAAATCAGTGTCAGGGTTAAATTTAATACCTTTTAGGAATGAACGATGTATTACCTAAACCCTTCACCAAAGAAGGGCTTCTCAACATGCTCGAGAAATATCTCTCGCACCTCAAGGCTAACGAAGGGCAAATACCTCCACAGTTAAATTTCAACGAGCACGACAATAGGATTATTGAGGAACAAGGGAATATTATGGCCAAAAGTGGACTTAAATATTCTGAGTCGTCCTCAAAGTCTCCTCAGAATGCGGTACTGTATGGGCGCCCACCCGCTGATACAGACGGGGGTCCGATCGGGGAAGCACCCTCAGCTGTTGAAGACACGACTTACGCGAACATCATACCGGGTTACTTGGGCGATAGTAGTGCCCCTCGCGCAACCGGCACCTTTCCTTCCCCTGAAACCCTTGCTCACGGAATCCGGCGAGGTGCTTCGGAAATGGATGATAACCAGCAACAGCTCATGGGCCTCGATGCTAATAAAAAGACTCGCTATTAGGCTTTTGTTAGCAAATCAGGCTATTGCGTTTTTTTCACCTCCCTATAGTCTCTCTCTCTCTCTCTCTCTCTCTCTCTCTCTCTCTCTCTACCCTAGAAGGCGCTTTAGAACCATGGCTACGGCCATCTCTGGTTGTTTCCTCCTATGCCTTTGTTTATACGAGGGTGATTCCATTGTTCCCACGTGCCTCTCCACGGAGAGGTTATCACGTTCTCCATGGCATAATGTTTTTTTTTTGTCTTTCTTTCCCTTCCCTTTCTTCCCCCTCTGGAATCATGGCGTTTGATTTAATTGATTTTAATTTCGTTTTTTATTGGTGGCCGTTTCTATGACTTATTCACTCCTCGAGGTTAGTGGTTGAGGGTTCGCGGTTCGCAGTTGTGCATAGCTTCTCGAGTTCTATTACTACCTATCCTTATCACTATTTTTTGCTTTGTTGGATCGCTTTTTTTCTCTTCTTACTTTCCCTTTGCTGGGGGGTTTTTCTTTTCTTCCTGTAAACTTATTGGTTGGGCAGCTGCCATTGTGGGGGTTTGGGAGTTTCTGCTGGCTTAATACCGGATGAGTGGATCATCAGGGTAGGAGAGCCTCGTTCGAGTATGAGAAGGAGGTGCGAATAGCCTTACTCTTGGGACTCGACCAGACCGTGAGAGCAAGCTAATGCATACTGTGCTGGGGGAAAACTGCGCTCATTATTTCATCAAATGATGTGGAGCTGGCGTTCGGCAATGATATGAGGATAACCATCTTTGTTGTAAATTATGATACAGTGCTCCGCCAGGCTCCAACCCCAGTACTGAATTGGGGGGCATCTGGCGGGGAAGGATTGGAAGATTGGCGCGGGGGATTTTTGGCGCGGGGAATGGGGGGTGAATACCTAAACACTGGCGAGAACCACAACATTGGATATTTCAGCTCACCTGCTGCCAATACTGTACCGTACTCTGTCGGCATGAGTAAAAGGTTTGCATGCGCTCGGTGAGTTCCCCTAGGATAATAGGAAACTTGGTCAATCACCAAAGAGAGTCATAAGATTTCTGGGAGTCATAGAGGACTAGATTTATCATGCCCATGCAAAGCTTGAAATGGTTCGCTACTGTTCTTGTACTACACCAAGTAATCCGTGGCCCTCAGAAGGTTAAGGTAAAAGCCACTCGCTGAGTCACTCGAATCCGCGCAGCATTAGTTGTTGGCTGTGGCTGTGGCGGCGACGTATACAGAGGAGGTGAGAACGGCTCCCTCTGACGAGTTACTTTACAGCTTCCTTGCGCTCCTCCGCCCTGTTACCTCGCTGCTTACTTACAGCACCGAGAACACTTGTAGCCTCCTCTCTTTCCTCTCTCTCCCGCTTCAGTATCCTCTTTTTCCTCCTTCTTCTCCTTCTCCTCCTCCCCACTGCCAGTCTACTTTTCCTACTTCTTTGCTTGGCTTCCCTGTCAAGATTAGGATCATTCTCCTGTCGGACTTCGCCCTGAACCCTTTTGCGTGTCACCTCTTTGCCCTTTTCAACTCCTGGATACCCTCGCCTTTTTGTCTTTTGGCCCTTCGTGACCTGCTGACTTTACACGGCTTATACCCCTCCTTTCGTCTCGCTCCATACCACCTTCCTTCCTTCACTCTCTGCCCTAATCTTCTTGTTACACTACCTCTTGTGTTTTCCGCAGCCATAAAACGGTGTCGTTGTTGGGTCTAGGATCCAAGCAACGAGCCTTCACACCTTCCGTCACAACGGTTGCCTCTACCAAAAAACGAAAGGCTGCGGATCAGGTCGAGGACGACAACAACAAACCAGCTCCAAAAAAATTAGCTCCGGTCGCTCCATCCACAACTTCAGTAACCACAACAATGTCGAGCGATGATGAATTTATGTCGGACCAGTTGTCAGATGATCAGTACGAGGATGATGACTATAGCTTGGGTGAGCTCGGTACGTCATAGTAGACCCAAACTTCCACCCCCCCCCCCTATGGAATTACTGACACGTTTTTCGAAGAGGAAGACGATGACCGCTACTTGGACGATGTTAAGGACGAGAAACCATCGAAAAAGGCCTACGAAGTCGATTTCAAGGTTCATTCTGATGAGCAGATTCGTGCCGCGCAGCAGATGCAGATTGAAGAGGTTTCTAGTATTCTAGGTCTCCCAGTGGAGCAGTGTGCTATATTACTGCGTTTTTTCAAATGGCAGAAGGATCGACTCATTGAAAAGTATATGGATACCCCAGACGAGGTACTGGAGGATGCTGGCTTGGGGCCGGGGTACGAAGCCCCAGCCGTGCTTGAGAAGTTGAAAGGGTTCAGCTGCGAGATCTGTTGTGATGATGAGCGTGGTCTGGACACATATGCCATGAAGTGCGGTCACCGTTACTGCGCGGATTGCTATCGTCAGTATATTGAGTCGAAGATAAAAGACGAAGGAGAGGCAAGCCGCATAGAGTGCCCTGCCGAGGGCTGTTCTAGAATTGTGGGATCGAAGACCATCGATCTCCTTGTTCCTTCTGAGATTAACCATAGGTGAGATCTTGAGACTGCGCGATTGTGCAAGACAGCTTGGCTTACTCTCGGTTTAGATACAAGGAACTACTTAACCGGACTTATGTCGACGACAAGCCAAATCTTCGATGGTGTCCTGCCCCCAACTGCGAATATGCAGTGGATTGCGCGATAAGACCGACGCAACTACATGCAATTGTTCCAACTGTCCAATGCAATTGTAGCCATCAGTTCTGTTTTGGATGTGGTTACGCGGACCATCTTCCCTGCCCGTGCCTCCTTGTTAAGAAATGGTTGAAGAAATGTGAGGATGATTCTGAGACTGCCAATTGGATATCCGCAAATACAAAGGAGTGCCCGAAATGCGTTTCTACAATAGAGAAGAATGGGGGCTGCAATCATATGACTTGGTAGGTTGCCAGAATTTTCTTCAATGTTTGAATTTGCCTAATTGAGCTACTTAGTCGAAAATGCAAACATGAGTTTTGCTGGGTTTGTATGGGACCGTGGCAGGAACATGGCACCAGCTGGTATAACTGCAACCGGTTTGAGGAGAAGAGTGGGTCTGAGGCTCGGGATCAGCAGGCGAAATCTCGTGCGTCATTGGAACGATATCTTCACGTAGGTTTTGAGTTTGCCCATATCCTACAAGGTTTAGACTAACATCTCCATTCCAGTATTACAACAGATACGATAATCACGACCACTCAGCAAAATTGGATAAGGATCTTTACGTTAAGACGGAGAAAAAGATGACGACCCTCCAATCATCCTCTGGTCTGTCGTGGATTGAGGTTCAGTACCTGGAGGCCGCCTCCAAAGTCCTTCAACAGTGCCGCCAAACTCTCAAATGGACATACGCGTTTGCATTTTACCTGGAGCGGAACAACCTTACATATATCTTCGAGGATAATCAGAAAGACTTGGAGATGGCAGTCGAGACATTGAGTTCACTCTTTGAGATGCCAACCGATCAACTTGCCAACGCCAAAAAGGAGATGATGGATAGAACCGCGTATGTTAATAGTCGGCGTATAATACTCTTGGAAGACACAGCAAGGGTGCTTGCGGAAGAGAAGTAAAATTTCCTACTCGAGTGTTGGGTGGTTGTTGATGCTAACAACGATGATTTATAGCTGGAAATTTACGGTTGATTTGAAGCAGTAAGCCTGCAGTAGATATCAATCTCCTAGTCACTTGAGTAGAGCTTGTCATTTCCTATTTTACTTCCTGTTGCGGTTCGGACTGGTGGGTGTTATCATGGGGTTGGTTGGTGGAAATTTCCTTACAGCGATAGGTTCAAGCAATTAAATGTGGAAAGTAACGTTTTTTAACCTCCGCGCTTGGTATTCCTTCTTTTCCACTAGTATTGTGTTTTAATCCTTCGGTCAAGTGAGGGTATGGGGTTCTACTTTGTCCTGGTTGTGCCCATATTTTGAATCTGTTTCATAGTGGAGTCTTTTCTTCATTTCTTTTGATTGAGCATGGAAATGGGATCTACATTTGGATACAGGAAGGAGGGAATTGGTGAACATGGAAGGCGAAGGAGGGATTATTATACACTTTTTGCTTTTGATTTTTTTTTGTGCTCTCAGTTTTGTGTTTTGCTGCTCTTCATTGGTTCCTTCTTCTTTTCTCATATATTCCCAATCCTTTTTCCCTCTCGCGATCACCTTTCACATACTTACCTCCTTCGGTTGATCGTTGATCAAATCGTGCGCTGTCGCTTTTTATTTTTCTTTTCATTTCCATTCTTTCCCTTTTCGTTTTTGCCAGGTCTTGGATTGTTCATTCTTTCAGTGGTGGGGGTTTCTTCTGATAGGGAGAAAAAGTTGAAATGTTTTACTTAGATAGCAGAGTGAAGTGGCCAAAGTTGAAACTCGCCAAGGCCACACATACGGTAATTAGGCTACAATATCCCGTTGTTTTTGTTCATGGTAACCTACAGTAGTTGTAGAGGACCGTCTCTTATCTGCACTGTACTTATCGGTAATATATGGGTGCTTGGGTTTCTGTACATTACTTGAGTACGATAGGGGGTTATTTTCTTGGAATTCCTCCCAATGGGATGGAGCGGTATACCGGTACCGGTATTATGATGTAAAGTGGTTTGGTTGGACGAGTACAATACCGGTCCGAGTATTACGTTTCAGCATCTCGGCTGGTTTGCGCAGAGTGAGGATCTTAACCTAAATTTATTGTGGTGGCATAATTAAACGTCGCGAGCCTAGTGCCTGCCAAACTTCCTTGCCCTAGGTAGACTGCTACTGTATCACGGTCAAAGAAGCTTATACGGACCACCCCACCCTAACAACCCCCTCTCGGGCACAGTCCTTCACCACCCTAACTTTAGAAGCTTCTTGCTTGTTCATGTCCTATATCCCACGCTTCCTTAACCTACTCGCAAAGCCCTGTCCTCGTTCAAAAGCTTCACTTTCCTCCCCCCCTTCGCTATCCACCGTACCACCCACAACTCTCCCCGCTCTTCCGTCCCAACTCTCCTCCCGCCTCCCACTTGCCCTCACAGCTATGTTCCCCAACAGTCGTTCAGGAGGCTATGGCTCTAGTGGGGCCTACGAGATCACACCCATGAGGCCTACCGAGCGTTCTCCGACTTGGCTGGGGAAATGGAACGTCCAAGACCGGCCGTTGCCAGAGAGAACAGCTATCAAAGCCATCCATATCTACGACTTCGATAACACACGTAAATAAAACATCTTTCCATAGTTGAAACCCACGGTCGCTGATTGATGTTTAACTTACGTCATAGTTTTCAAGTCGCCGCTTCCTAATCCTAAGATCTGGCACTCCAGTACTCTCGGGCATCTGATGAATCAGGATTTCTTCAAAAACGGAGGTCCGGTTTTCCCTAACTGAATCCCGGAATCTTTATTTTTGTTTTCAATTATCTACAAGGTGCTGATCAGGTCCTACAGGTTGGTGGCATGATTCGCGAATCCTTGCGGCTACCGGCGCGGGCGTCGAGATCGAGGAACCACGGGGTTGGGAGGGCTGGTGGAGCGAACAAGTTGTGTCTTTAGTCGAGCTCTCCATGCAACAGAAGGATGCACTCACGGTTCTCCTCACTGGGCGTTCTGTGGCGGGGTTCGTACCGCTTATCAAGCGGATGGTTGCTAGCAAAAAACTCGATTTCGACATAATTGCGCTGAAGCCCCAGAGAGGCCCTGCTGGAGAAAACATCAAGAATACCATTTATTTCAAGAGTATGTTCTTGAACGATCTCCTCAACACCTACTTCCACGTCGATGAGGTCAAGATCTATGAGGATCGCGAAAAACATGTGAAGGCGTTTGAAAAATTCCTCAAGGATTACATTAGGATCAATTGTCAGAATAATATTCCGAGGATCGCTCTGAAGGCGGATGTTATCCATATCGTTGAGGAATCCGTAGGTCACTCCATCACAATTCCGGCGTCATTTGCTGATTTTATTTTGGCGGATTCAGACACTTCTGGACCCAGTGACGGAGGTTAGGGAAGTTCTGAGGATGGTTGAGGATCATAACCATATTGCCACGGGGGGCACTGGGCGCTTAGTCATCAACAAGACTGTCAACTACACTGGTAAGGTGTCATTGAAGATCCCTCTATTGGTCGATTCGGTGGGTAATTAATATTTGCGTTTGCAGGTTACCTTTTAGCGCCCGCAACCACCTCCCGTTTGCTCAACGCCCTCAACATCCCGGGCCTTGGGCGTAACCATAAGGATATAAGGCTTAATGGGACTGGAATCATGATATCCCCTCGCGCGGCCGATAGCCAAGTATTGATCAATGCCGGTCCCCTAGGAACTACAGTCGACTTTGTGGTCACTGGATGGGGTCACTTTGAGAATAAAGTTTGGGCAGCATTGGTACGGCCCGTGGATCCGAATTACAAGGTTTATAGTGGTGAGCTGCACATCACACCTTCGTTGAGATTGTATCTGACCCATTCAAAGCATTGGATAGTAATCGCCCGGTAATTGTGCTTGCGATCCGTCGCGACGGGAAACCCAGTGACGCCCAGAAAATCACAACTTGGCAGCAGGCCCCTACTGGCAACTTTATCATTAAAACAATGATTGCCGAGAAAGCCTATCTTCGTGTTGAAGACGAGGGCTATCAGCTAGAAGGTAAGTGAAGCAGCTCGTAATTGCTGAGCCAAGTTCTAGAAAAGTTCGCCCACTCGACTGCTTACTAACACCCTGGCAGAAAAACCTTCGCTCCATCCATCACGCCGCGGAAATTTCCAAGGGCGAAACCGTGGTCGCGGTGGCAGAGGTCGCGGGCGCGGTTATAGTTCCAGCAGCGCCGGTAGAAGAGGAACCAACCCAGAACACAGACAAGAAACCCGGTCTGCAGACAAGAACGGCGGGTACCATGCGTACGAACGTCACCAACAAGGTAATAGGCCTGTAGAGCCCCAGGATATGCAGTTCTTGAGCGAGATGTATGAATAGTGGTACGCCATTTTGTGCTTTATTCGGTTGGCAGGGGTAGGCGAAGGGGGGGGGTAATCTTTTGTTTTGTCTTGTTACTGTATGGTTCTAGTTAGCTGGAGTTGTGTGCTGTAATGTACTCTAGTATACACCTTGGATTTGCGGCGAATTGTGATTGACTCTTATTGCTTGTTGCCTCATCTTTGTGCAATGCCAGTAAGCCGTGGGACGAAGAGATGTGAAGTGTGATTGAAGAGCTGGGTGTTGTGTGAGTGCCTGTCGGAGGGGAGGGGTGGTGGAGCGTTGAGGGATAGAAAAAAAAAGAAGAAAAGACAACGCTCCCAATATCCCTTGAAAATTCCTTCAACAGCCCTATCTCATCTTTGGGTCTTGCCCCCCCCCCTGCTAGGATGCCCTTCCAAATACCGAGTGATAATATATGTACCTTAGAATCCCCCAGACACAAAATATCAATCGTCCGTGAGAAGTTTGCCCAAGCATTCATTCAATATATATGGCTAAGGAAGGTTGTCATACTCCTTCATCTTCTTCTGGTGTGATGGGGTGTGTTTGTTAATTAATGGGGAGTATATATAACGGTGCATTTATGGAAAAGAGAGAAGAAAAAGACTGGAAATTCCCGGTTTGTTTTATTAGTTTAAGTTTTGGTTGCGCCCTTTTGGTCTGCTTGTATATACTGTATATGTAGATATATATATTGTGGACTTGACATTACCGACTGGTATCATATCATACTGGTACGGGTAGGGCATATATTATTTATTAATTACATATGTCTCTTTGATTATAATATATATATTTCTCGAGAATGATTAGGGATTAAGTTAACTCGGGCATGTTTCTTCTTTTCTTCTTTTCTTCTCATCTAGTATTTGGAAATAATTCGATTTTTATCTAAGAGGTAGTAGTTCTACATCTTGCTTGACTTGACGCCATGGCGTGTGGAGAAAAAACAGTCAGGGTGGACATATGATATTCCGTCTAGATATGTAAGTCGAGAGCTAGCTAGCTAGTTTTTTTCTTTCCACTTCTCAAATGTAATTATTATAATTGATATATCATAATAAAAAAACACAATTGTGAAAAATATGGGATGATGATGTGAACTATTTTCTCTTTTTTTTCTTTTTTCTTCTTTTTCTTTCTTTCTCCATCGTCATCCCAATTACCGCTGCTATCATACTCTCCCCTCTCTCCTCTTTTCTTCAAATCCCAATAATAATACCGATCCCTAAAATCCCTTGCTACGAATAATCCCCTCTAACATGAAGAAGAGGGGGGGGAAAGCTACCGGTATGCAAATAAAGGACCTGACTCATTCCACTATTGCGCTCTCATACTTCAATTAAGGTATGATAATTAATACTTTATCTGTAATAGAATCAGCAATCTCAACACCTTCTAAGTCCTTGATGCTCAAATATCAGAGGCCTACGAGGCCGCCCGCATCCTGGCAGTATTTAAAGATAATCACTTGGATGGTAGGCAAGAAGTTACCGCAAAACGGGATCCCAGACCTGCCTAGCTGCTCTGATGTCCACACTTTTTTTCTTCTTCGACATATATCCTGCGAAGACCCAGTTCCAGATGTTCTTTGTCTACCGGTACTCCAAGTGCCAGCGAAGGAACGCCACCTGTTCTATATAGCGTGTTTGCCTTGCACTACCCTCCTCTAGGAAAGCTGCCGATAATTATTTTGGTATAAAAACTGCGCCTGTCCTGCCGTACCCTCAAGTAAAAGCAGCATTTCCCAGACACCGCGCATGCAGCATAAGCCATGTACTCACTAGTTCCAACCCCAGGTAAGTCAGCATGGGTGCGGAATCCTTTTCAGCTATTACACATTGCTTTTGTTCTTCCAACCTGAGTGATAAGAATCCACAGCATGGAGGCCTCTCCCCGTGTGATTGCATGAATGGCCTAAGCATCCCGGGTTATGCCTTCAAATTTGACACAATTGTGGGTCGAAGCTCCGTCCCTGACCATCCAGCTGTTTTGCCCAGACATCTGTGGGTTTCGTCGAGGTGTCTGTGGGCCTCGGCCTCAGTGTTCTGTCCCATCTGCCGGGGGTTACCTGGACACTGCCAGACTCTGGACTGCTAGACTCTGGGCGCTTGGGGTCACCGTATGTACCCAGCCCTCATCTCCAATATTTGTTGCCCCCCTGGCATACTGGTGCCTTGGTGCCTCTGTTTCCCTCCCTAAGCGCTCTTGGACTTCTTGCCTTCGACAACCCATTTGGGGCATTGCCAAAATACTGGCACCAAGTCAATACTATCCTACCCGGACAGGTATATTCAATTTCTCCGACCCCAGGTCTGTGTTGTGGCCCGCGAAAGTCCAGTCTTAACCATATAATCTTCCCTTGTTTATGTTATCGCTTCCTAGCCAGAAGTTGAGATTCCACTCTTTCTTTCCCGCATCCTTTTCCTCCAATTTTTTGCTCTTCTTTGTTCTCCAAGAACTGTCCTTGTACCCAAATGTCTACTCCCCTCCCTATACCCCTTCTATATGCGCCACTCTAGTAACTACTTTACCTCGTCATGCAACATCACTAAAGCGGTTTCTTCGGTGGAACCGGCTTCAGCGAGGGCTGAGAGTGGAAATCCAACGGACGGAGTGACAGAGAAGGAAGGGAGTGATGAGCTTCTCAACTTCAAAAGGTTAGGGGATGGTAAATACCGGTAATGGCGGGGCCAACGAAGCTCTGTGGGCAAGGGACTAAGGAAAGTATGAGACATGGGGGGCAGAACAGGGCAAACGACAGGTACAATTGCACCTCCCGGTGGCACAGGCCGATGGGATCGGGATATTGCTAGGGGCAGAAGGTTGATTTGGTGCGGTGGATCGAGCTATCGTAGCAGAACTTACCGGTAGGTCTCTCGATCCGAGAGTGGCGCGGTTGGGCAGCCAGCCCTGCTTGTAGTTTGCCCTTAACCCTGGAAGCTAGACCCCATGGAGTTCCTCTACGAACGAAAGCAAGGCGGAAGCGGTACGGAGGGCGGGAGACTAGGTTGGGCTTGTCATGGCCAATGGGAGGTGATTACAAGGGGTAACGTGTGGTGCAGCACCGGCACTTTGCGTCGAGGGCGAGGCCCGAGATCGCGGGACTGGTGGTGAGCCCGGCCGAGATGAAAGCAAAGAGCGGACTAGCATCCATGGAATAAGCCCCCCGAGTGAGAGCTTGTGATTAAAGGGACATGGCACGGGATATCTGCCCTGCAAGGGATAGAAGCGGTTGGGGGAAGGAAAAGGAAAGGGCGGAGGGGAAACGGGAGGCTCCGAATTTGAGGAATGGATTGAAATGCCGGTAATGACATTGGGGTATAGTTAGTATACGATTGCATAGCAGGATACAAACATCGTCATTGCATAGAGCGGGCGGGAGGCACGCATCTTGCTAACATCGCTAAGCCATTCGCCCGTCCGTGTCCAGATTCCGACAACTCTCGGCTCTCTAGCGCGTAATTTGTCCCCTAATCGTGAGACATAGAGGCAAGTTCATAAATGTATGGCCCTAGCCACTTGATAGTGAGCCAGCGAATAGAATTCATGGTCCGAGGAGTGACTTGGCCTTTTCGGTCGCGGGACCACTGCCTTCCCGTTATTCAACTTCAGCTTGTTGTCCTAAGCACATAACGGCTCAGGGAAGGGATGAGCCGTATACCGTAAGTGCTCTTGTGGGCTAATATATGCTATATGGTGATCCGAGCACCTTACCACCTGTGACCGATTTCCTGGGGGGATCCCGACTTGATGCCGTAGAACTTTTGAATTTTGAGAGCGTCCCCCAGAGTTCGCCTCACTGGGTGTTGCCTAGAAAGGAAAAATTGATGTGGTTTTTCTACCAATCTCACTCGTCGGCTCCGGGGTGCTCCCTCCTAGTCCCATGCTATTTTTCCACCATTTCCCCCACTTTAGATTTCAGCAGGCCGGAAAGGCGTTGCGCTGAAACCTTGAGCTAGGCTGTATTTGCGCTCCGCTGGTATATGCAATCCTGCTCACTCGTTTGGCCCGTTCCAAGCACTGGTCTGTGGGATGAAAATCTCATGGCATTGTTGGTTGCAGTAAACCGTCAAGGTACCACACTGCGCTGCCATGGCCTTGGTACGGTGGAATGGGGGGTTTTTCTGCAAGCCAACCGGGCATGAAACCACACTTTACCTCAAAGTCTAGTAATTGGCAGGAGCGGCTTTGAAACTGCCGCAGCCCCCGTATTTGGTGGGTGTCTATCCATCTCAACTCGCTTGGACCAGAAATGATATAAATGACGTGTACGTCTCAAGTCATAGCGATTATGCTCCCAGTTGGAAGTCTTCAAAGCCAGACCAGCAACCCATCGCGAGACAAACATCCGAACAAAAAAGCAAGAAAACAGAATTCAAACTCATGGTAGCACGACTCGGATAGAAGAGTAAACTTACGGCTCTCCGTTCGTTCCCGAGAACGAATCCCACTGCACCGAGAGTTAATAATACAGTACCGGAACCTCCCACAAGGTTGAGGAGGGGGGACGGGACCAGATTCTCGAGACTTCCTCGCAACTACGAGCGAATCTTCTTCCTGTTTTTTTCTTTCTTTTCTTTTTGCCTTTTCCCTAATTTTCTGACCCAGTGCACCCCTTCTCTTCTTTCCTACTATTTGCCGTGGTCCATATAACCACGACGGCCCAGGCGACCGAGGCCCTCGCTTTATGAACGAATTTGTCAACAGAAACACGAGGGCCGACACTCGGGATGGTTGGTAAGGGAATAAAAATGAGCAACGAGGCACGGTCATTTTCAAGTGACGTAGGGCGAGCCGGGGTGGACGCCAGGGTCGAGCCGGTAGGTTGGCCATTGCGGCTGTCCGAGACAGTATTAGGGGGTCCCCATTGGATTGAACTGATCCGGTGATGGGGATGTTATGGGAGGGAGGTGTGCGGTTCGTGTTTTGATCAACCGACGGGAACCAACCCTGAGTTCAGGTTCAATAAGATCTCTGGGAAGCGACGCTAGCAGATTTAAAGCTTCGATTGGTGGAAGATGGTTAAGTTTTGTTTTTCCAAAACCGTATGGGGAAATAGGAATCGAAAGACAAAGACATAAGAAGTCAGATCTCACTACCGAATGTATCGTACTTCTTGTAGAGGATCGATTGCCCCCCCCCCTCACCTCCCTCCCCTTCCCTCCTTCCACCCCTCCCCGCACAGCCGTACTCGTACTTGTATCTCCTGCCGTGCATCCAATAACTATTCATGGGAAAGAGAGAATTACAAGGCGAGACACAGCAGGGCCTCAAGGGAAATAAAACGTAAGGAAGGGCCAGAAACACGCGAAAAAAAAGAAAGAGGGAGAGAGAGAGAGAGAGAGAGAGAGAGAGAGAAAAGAGGAACTGGTGTTGGTTTTGGCTCTCCCATCGGCCAGTAAATTGTTACTAGAAACTCGATCTTGATAGATTTCGCTACACTTGATTTGCTTGGAGAAGGCATGTGCTCCTGCAGATCCTTGCCGTCCAGATCTCGCCTATCTAAGGGGAATCGGAGAGTCAGCATCGAGCTTCCGAGGCAAGTTCCGGGGAAAGGGTGCCAAAGCTGGGGGACAGGATCTCTGATCCCTATTGTTCATAAATCTCCTAAGGAGAGCGATGCTCTTCACGCAAGGAACAATTATTATTTTTTCCATGTGTTTGGCTGTGTCTGTGTGTGCATCGTTGGACCGAGATGGCCATGAACGACGACAACAACAACAACAACCACCGCCTTTTGACATCACGAACCTGAATCACATAAACACACCTTTCAACTATTATAATGCGTGGAAAATTCTACCCATACTAAGCCCTGATAGTTTACAATCCCACTTTTTTATTTTTATTTACAGACTCGATTCACCAACTCTTGCTCCCGGATCCACAGATTAGGGCCAAAACCATCTCCCAATTCACTAGGCATGTATGATACTTGTAAATTCCGCTTTTTCAAGTGTAACCTTTTTTAACCAGTGCTCTACCATAACCGGTACTTGCAACAACTCCCTCTGTCCTTGAACTACCGCTGGTGGCTGATGCGATGTCGTCAGTCAACGGATTGCCATCAGATCGTTTTCCCAGACGCTTTTCCACCGCAGGTAAAAGGAATCCCCGGCCTGCATTGTTCCCCTTTTTTCTTCCTTTTTCTTTCTCCTACTTCCTCTCTCTTTCCCGACATGAAAGCACAGCTTCTTGTGACGGTCTGCTAAAATTCCATGTCTGGGATAGATTCACCAGAATTGAAGCGAAACATTGCCAAGCCTCTACAGCAAAACCCTGCAAACTATTGAACCCTCCCATGCGATCAGCGCCCTTGCACAGGCAGTGCGCGCATCGAGTGTGCTAAAAGATAGGGTCCTCTGCTTGCGGTATCTATTGCACCTTGTTGACTTGAGGCGCCCCTCCCCTTCCCCTCTTCCGAAGAAGCAAGAACAGAAAGGAAAGGAAAGGAAAAAAGAAAAAAAGGAAAAAAGGAAAAGGAAAAAAAGAAAAAGTACCCTTTGAAAGCGTGTGAGTTGGGTGAACTGGTTTTGCTAGTCCGACTCCCGGTATGTGAATCGTGGTGGGTCGGCTGTTGTTCGGATTGAATGTGGGGCTTACGAGCAATAGGTGGTGAACAAGTTAGGTGCATCTGGGTGGGTGGGTGTGTGTCCGTCTGTCTGTCTGCTTGGAGGAGCAATGAGCGAGCAGCCGACATAACTGAGTAACCTCGTGCGAGTCCTGACTGGACTTAAATTTATGGCGTGTGTGTGTGTGAGGGAGCGAGCAAGGGCGAGAAGAGTGAGGGCGTGAGGAACACTTGGACTATGTGCCAGCAGTGTCCGTCTTTTTGTCTATCCTGTCTGTTTTGTGAGCGGGTTCGGTCGTGTGGTGATGGTGGTGGGTGTGCGCTGTTTGAGAACCGCCCAGTGATACTTTCTTGTCCAGCACGGTTGCTCCTCCCATTGCTCCTACAATTCTACGACCACCCCCCCCCCTCCCTTCCCTATTTTTTCTCCTTATCCCCACCACTTCCACCACCCCTCTCAGTTTCTCTCTCTGCCCGCTTCCTCCGCTTCCCCCTCCCCCCCCAATCACCACCCCAGTCACAAACTCTCAACCCGCAGCCTCTTGCATCCTCCAATCCCAACTATCTTCTCAACCCCGACAATCTCGTCCCTCATTCCACTCGTCCTATTCTTCCGCTATCCTCACACGCTGTCCTTCCATCATTCAGTCAGCCCCCAGGGGTACCGTCACTGGTACTCTCATTGTCCTCGCTGTTCTCCCCACTATTTTGATACCGGTACTTGCCAACCCTCGTTCTGCCCATCCGTGGTCCGCTCTCTTGACTGACCAATCCAGTTTCGCCGGGAAAAGGCAAAAAGGGAAAGGCAAAGGAAAAAAGAAAAGAAAAAACACCACAGCAGAGAAGGAAAAAAAAGTAAAAAAAAAGGAAACAAGAAAAAAGAAAAAAAAAAGAAGGAAGGTCAAAAAAGATTAACTCCAACACCCCCCTCCTTATCATCCGCCCCCTCATTCGCCAATCCCCGACGAAACGTCGCCGACCCTTTACCCTCATTCCCGTAACACGTTTCGTGTTGACCAAGGATTCCAATTGTCTTCGTCGCCTTCCTCACGATAACTACTTGACCTTAACCCCCCTCCTTCGCTCCTCTCCTCTCCTCTCCTCTCTTTCCTTTCCTTCTTCTCCCCAACAATTCAATCACTCTACATCAACAATGCCTCCCCAGCGTACTTTGCCGCCTGCGAAGGCGGTGAAGACTGAAAGGACACACGAGGAAAACCAGGAAAGGTTCGTTTTTCAATCGTACTCGCCTTGCCCTTGCATTACTCTCCCCCCCCCCCCCACATATCTGTCTAAATAAATCTGCTTTGGGGAGATGAATCTTGTGCTAACTCGTCCACAGAGCCTACATTGCTGCGTCTCGGAGAAGCGATCGGAGCTTAGAGGCTCGCATCGAATCGGCACGGAGAGCTTCTGCTATCCACAAGCGTCGTACTGGCCGAGCACTACGGGTGACCGAGCAAGATGTCATTAACGAAGAGATGTACGAAGAGGAAGAAGACGAGTATTATGGATATAGAGGCCTCACGGCTCACCTTAGGAACGGTAGTCACGACTGGAATCGTCGGCTCCAAGCGTATATGCAAAGCCAGTATGTCATGCGTAGTGCTCTGAGCCAGGCTATGTCCGTTGATGGCGGAAATCCTTCACAGCAGTATCCAGTGATACAGGGTACCTATCAGTCTTCGTACATGCAACAGCCCATGGGCGGACCTTACGTAGATGCGTCAGTACATCCACCACACATGTCTCCCTCAGCCTACCAATCTCTTCGACAGCAACCATACCCTTCACCGGCTGCTGGCCAGCAGAGATATCAGAGAGCCATGTCGATGCAAATGTCACAGTCCCCGTCTATGCATCCTCAAGGTTATCAGCAAGGGATAGCATATGGGAACCAGCCCGTCTTTGCTCCTTCATCTACTCCTGCTGGTTCACTAAGTACTCTAGCTGGCCAGTATACCACTCAGATCATGCCTAATCATCAAACTGGCATGATGGCTCAACAGTTCACTCCACAGGTTGCATCGCAAGCGTCGAAAACAAACACCCCTCTTTCGTTCGGCGACAGCCTTGCCACCTTCCCATTTACCACAGCGCTCCCTCCAGAGACACAGCAATTTCTTCAGCCTGTGCTCGATCCTAGTGACCCGCTTTACCCAGCTCTAATGGCTGGTCACTCCAATGCCCCTCTGTTTGGTTTCAACAATGGCGCGAATGATCTCAAATCACCCATAACAGAATCCCCGTCGTCGTCTTCGACCCGATCAAACGAGATAAACCCCTCTCCCCAGTCCTTTAGTCCGTTGTCTTCCGACCAGACAACTCTGGACTGTAGCTCTGGCCAGCAAACCCTGAACTCACTCTTCGACCCATCAGCCGCCCAAGCTTCGTCGCCTCTAGAGCAAACATCTATATCACCGGGGGGCGATAGTATATCTAATGAGAATATGTTTAACAATTGGAACGACCTCATAGAGGAAGAGCCTCTCTGGAATCTTGAGAGGGTCCAATAATAATCGAACGAAACAATCCTGAAATAATCACTGGTCGCAGGGTACATACTATTTTCCTTTTTTATTTTTCCGTTTTCTCACTTTCTCATTTTCTCCATTTTTTACGGTTTAACTGGCACGTAGTGGGGATAGCAAACATCTCATTATTATCTAGCATGGTTTCTTCGGGTCTTTTGCTAATTGGATTTTCTTTATTCTTCACCTTCCCATTTCTGAGCTTGGGTGTCGCCCTCTCCAATCTCTTTATCTTTATGCAATTTCCATATTATGGCATGGGAACTTGAATTTCGAATCGGTAAATTTATGGGAACATTAGTTTTTTCTTTTCCCTCTTTTTCTCTCCGTGTTTTCTATTACTTCCTTTGTGTCAAGCGGGGTCCTAGGCGCCATATTACTATTGTTTTTTTTGTTTTCTTTTGTTGAACAACCTTTTTCCTTTTTTCCTCTTGCCTCTCACGTGGAAAAGAGGAAAGGAAAAAGCCAAAAAATTGGATTCACACCTCAGTTTCCTTCTCTCCTCAATGCCTCAATTATTTCCTTATTGCTCGATGCCTTTTTCGCCCTTGCGCGCTTTTTAAGCATGGGTGGTTATTGGACTGGGCTGGACTGGATTGGACCGGATAGGTCGATACCTATCTCTTCCGGCGAACTATTTTTTTCCTTCCGCCTTTTCCCTTAACACCGAAGGAGGGACAAAAGGTATAGCGGGAGACGGAACGAGCGAGGGGAAACTGAAAGGTGGTGAACTCTTTTTCATTTTTACTTTCTTATTACTGGCTCCTTTCCATTTTTCCACTTTTTTCTTTCTTTCCCCTTCTACCCTACTTTTTTACCTTCTAAAGGTTGTTTGTTAGATGTATATAAAAACATTATGGCAAGACAGACAGATTGTTTGATAAACACAACACCGCTTTCCTCTTTTTTTCTTTCTTGCAGAGAGATAGGCATACCACACCCCCCCCCCCCATCCGACCCATCCAAACAGGCATATTCCACCAAGTGATAGGCTGATACCCGACCAGCCCACACACACACAATAAACCATTCCTATAAAACCCAACCGGATCATTTCTCTCTCCCCAACCCCCCCCCACACCTAGCACAGCGCGACTTTGTCGACTCGAACAGCCATAACCTAGCCAGCGCAGCGTAACCCATTTCCACCCCCATCTCGGGGAATTACCACTTGCGAACAATAAACCCGTCGGGATTTTATCCCCCTTGCTTGTGTCTTTTTTTTTTCTTTCTTTCTTTCCTTTTTCGAGCGGTGCGACACTGTAGGTACTGTACAGTACATTACAGCACCGTATATACCGTACAGTATCTACTCGTACAGTACAGTACTCGTACAGTACCGGTACTATACAGTCCTCCCTCCCCTCCCCTCCCCTCCCACTGGTTATACTTGTTACCCGTAGCCCAATCAAGTTGCAGAATTAATTTCTTTTTTTTCCTTCTTTTTTCTTTCCGGGGAGGTTGTTTTTTTTGTAAATTGGCCATAGGGTTAGGGTTTATATGGGACGAAGGAAGGTATCATAGGAAGGGACGAAGGGAGGAAGGGAGGAAGGGAAAGGTTAGCGACATGCATTACCGGTAGTGGAAGAAGGGGTCTGAGTCACGTTTTTGTTTTTTTAGGGCGGAAGAAAGAAGGAAGGAAGGAAGGAAGGAAAAGATAAGATTTGGCCGAGAGTGGGAATTTGCGGGGAAGGAAGGAAGGGAAGGAAGGAAGGGATAGGGATTGATTGATATGATACGGGAGTAGGTTAGACTACTCGTAGAACTATGCCTCGTTAAATAGGGCTTGAAAGTTATTATGATATGATGATGGTTTTTTGCCCTTTTGGCTTATTGATACACCGTACCGTATCATACGAGTATGATATGATACAATGTGGGATGATAAACTAAATTAATTTGTTGTTATTATTTCTTGTATGATATTTTGTTATAATTTTAATTATATAAAAGGCTCGAGTTATCATACTTATTAATAACGAACCTGATGTCGAGGCGGAACCCATCAAGGTTCCGCTCCCAATAACTACCGGTATGATATACCGTATACGGCGGAAAGTTATCATATAAAATACTCTGTATACGGTGCGGTACTTGGTATGATATCATAAGTTTGGTATCATTATAAGGTTCAAGTTAGCTAGTTATTTAGTTCTTCCAGAGAAGAAGAAGAAGAAGCTTGAAATGACTACATATCGTATTATACGCTAACAACAAACTTCTCGACTCTCGGCATTTTTTTCCTTTCTCTCTTCCCTTTTACCGGGTTCTTGTTCTGTTTTTGAAGCTGTGTGTTACCACCGGATTTAAGCATGCGGATCAGTCAGTCACCATGATGATACCATGCTTCCTGCGAGCACCGTACGGACTAATTGAGGAGGAGGAGGAGGAGGAAGTGGTGGAATTAAGCTTGGCGGGGCAAGTATCAAAGTTCCAGGTTCCAAGGATTACCTTTTTCTTGCCCACACATACGATACAGACTCCCACACACACCCCGCGGGGGCGCGCAGACGGGGAAGAAGGAAGCAAAGCAGAATAGGAAGAGAGGAGAGTTTCACTCCTTGAAAAAGTAAGATTAAAATGGTAAAATAAAATAAAAAAAGTCCCCGAAGGGTGGTTACAGATGCGGTACTCTGCAGTACCGTACTGTACTGTACCACGGTTAGGTGTCTGACTTTATCCTCCGCCGCCACCACCGCCGTCACAGCCAAGATACGGTATGGTATGATACTTGCCTCCCGTGCTTGTCATCATTTCAAACATAAATTACGAGAAGGTTCGCACGCATAACCCGGAGAAACACCCACCCTACAGGACACGAGGCAAGAGTTCCAGCGATATTGGGCTTGAGCGAATGAATAAATGGCATGATGATTCTCCCCCCTCACTGATTAAACGCTTCACAAACTAACCTGACTGTGGCAGTTAGGCTGTATTCGGGAGCAAGGAGTAAGCCAACCAAGATGTCCAAGACGGAAAGTGAAGGGGACGAAGAAATATTTAATAAAGACTTTATGGTACATTATTGAATAAACGGTACTGGATGCTGTCTAATAATATTTCCCCTTGATTGATTGAATGATGAACCTGACCCTAGAGCTCCCCGAATTGCGCCTCGTTTCATTAAAACTCAAATTTAGGTGGTGGTAGTGACCATTTGTCTCTGGACGGCTTCCATGATACTTGAGGATTGATCCTCCTTCACGAAGACTGTAGGGGTAAGAATTTTTAGTTAGCTCGTGTGAATTGTTAAATTGGCCGTCGGGTCTGTGGTAGACGTACCAAGGAAATAAGGTGTAGGAGGGTTTGTATCCCCGTGAATAAAGACTTCTTGGGGATCCGTCACTTCAGTCACATAACCGTCGTTATACTTTCGAAAGAGTTTTCGCTGGAAATCGTAGATGTAGATCCAGTAGTGGCCAAAGCTTGCGGATCCTAGTATTTATCCTACTCAGCGACAAGGCCTATATGACCTCAGGGGCATGCTTACCTCTATGTATGAAAACTGAGTGAATGCGGTAGCCCTGCTTGCACGAACCTGTAAATTGTTGCTCAATACGAGACTGGAGCTCTTGAATCTGAGTTTCAATCGCTTTCGTATCATACCAACCCATGTTAGTCTTAAGAATGTCAGCATCACTGGGTGGTGTCATACATTCACACTCCTGCCGCATAGATACCGCTCTCTGCTCAAGCTCCCTAAGGAGGGCTGGCGGGGCGTCTAGGAGAGCTGGCGGGGCGTCTATCCCGTCGACGTCAGATTTGAGATCAGAAAGCCATTGGTGAGTATATTCGAGGGCCTTGGGAACGCGAATCCCAGCCTAGGAGTACAGTCAATATCACCCCAATAGTATTAACCAAGAAATCCTCACCGGAGTTTTCGTCAGCTCTGCCAATCTTTGTTCCAGCACCTTTAGCTCCTCCTTCCAAACCCAGGACTCCTCCCGCTTTGCCTTAAGATCAGGCTCATCGGTTTCCATATATCTATCAAGATATATCGTATCTTGAAACTTCAAATGGGAATTTGACTTATATGCAGAAGCCTTGGCCCGATCGTACTGAACCCTCTGGACCTGTATCTGCAAGATGGGTGGCAAATGGCTAATAGATAGGAAGCGCTTGGCCTCTCGCCCTTCCAGATCAACCTGCTCGATATCAAAGCTGCTATCAAGAGCAGAGTAAATATCTCTATCACCCTCTGCAACATCGACAAGCAAATGGGAAAACAACTCCTATCGGCACGTTAGCTTTGAGCCCCGCCTGGGAAGGGGTGGCCACTGATACCTCTTTAGTCCTAGTCTCAGCAGAATTCGGGAAAGAGAGTGTTTGCTTGGTTCTTCCATAAAACAGCCTAAAACACATTAGTAAAGCCCGGTTAAAACCTCGCCTTACTTACTTTTTTACCAAATCTATCTGTTCCCCATTCTCGTCAATGGATTCCGGTTTAATGGCAGCTTCCACCTGAAACATGACATTACCAATACATTCTGTAACATCTTGTTGGCGCCCAAACATAAGATTTGTATCTGGCTTCGGATCCTGTCTGGTTGGGCGTGGGGGGATTGGAGGTGGCCTATCCGGCATATCTGGCATATCTGGGGGCGGAGTCGGTGGGCCATATGTTGGGCTAGCCTTGTTTGCAACAGCCCCACTCGCTGCCTGTGGATCGTTCATATCAATGTCCTGAAGTGGGGGGCGCGGAGCACCAACAACACCTGCGGTGACATCTTTGAGTGGGGGAAGATTTTCCTTGTCATCGGCTTTGTTTTGCTTCCCGTCATGATATACCATCACGTAGTCCTCGCCAGTTCCTGGGTATGGAGGTGGGAGGTCTTCGTTCTCATTGACTAGCGTGGCCTCGCTGGTCGTATCATCGGTCTCGAATTGGGGTGGAGCCTTTTCGTCAAGGTCCATTTTATCATCCGCATCATCATTGATGTAAATAATAGGTGGTGGTGGCGGCGGCAGTGGTACATCGTAGGTCACTGAGATCCGCCGCTCCTCCTCCTCTTCATCCTTAGAACTCACAAGGGTCAAGTAAGCTAAATCCCGCTCAGGAGTAACGGAAGACGCCCGGGAGGTTATGAGGTTCTGAAACAAGGTGCGAAGATGGCCAACAACTGCAGAAAATAAGACCATCAGTTAATTGTACCCCACAATCATGATTTGCCGCTCACATTTCTTGGCTCTCTCAATCTCCTTCTTCGAGACCTTCCTGCCTCCCACCCTTTTCCTCTCGACCACCTCATCATTGATTTCCTCCTCCTGAAATTGATGGATATTGAGGATCATGTCACGCAGCGGCTTTACAGTGAAATAAAACTGCAACAAGCTATTCAGATAACAAGTGTTTCCAATGTTCTCAAGCCCGACGGGCCACTCGACAGAACCCTTTGTAATTCCATCAGCGTTTCCAGTCTCGAGGTATGATTGAATCTTGATGCTATTCCGGTTTTGGCCAATACTTCTGAGTGCCGCTCGGAGGTCTTGGGTTTGGCTGGGGGCGTCTTGTTTCTGGTAGGCGATTAGCTAGTAGAACGATTAAAGGAACAGGCCATTTACTCTCAACTCGAAAACATTGACTATCAAATCCTCACTCAGAGAGTAATCGTCAATACCCAAGCGGCTATATGCAGCACCTATCTCCAAAGGAGTCTCATAGAGATTGCCTTCAAGAAAGCCATATAAAATATTGCTTTGTCGATGTTCTGCAATCAACTTCAAGGCGTTCCTCGCAGTGATTTCGTCATTGGGATTGTCCTCAACCCGGACTTTGTACGTCGAGAGTATATATTGGTCCTCAGTGCTTTCCAAGACGCGAAGCCATTTGTAGGCATCGGCTACATCACCGATAGCTATTAGACCTGTTAGCCACATCGTAAACCGCGATCGGAATTTCTCATTCCAGCTTTTCGTGCGTTTCAAGAACATGTTTTTCCCCAGCCAAACATATTTTCCAGTCTATATTCCACTCACCAAGTTTTGCAAACGAACGTATCTTCTCACTCCTCCTAGCTGTGCCAATAATCCTCATGTCCTCTCTCATTGGTCCCTCCTGGCGAGGAGCGTCAGCCAATCGGCTCTTAAACATGCCAATAATCAGATCGTCATCCGATCTGTCAGGATCCACGCCTAGCGACTTGTAGCTACTCTCCAGGTCAGACATAGAAAACTGTCCCTCAGAGCGCAGTCGGGCAACCTCGAATTGGAGATTTTCGCTCCCTCTGCCCCTGGCTATGCTTTCGAAGCACTCAAAATAATACGGAGCATTGACAGGGTCACACGCTCGTTGGCGCTCATATGCCCAATTTACAAGACCGTCTGACATATCTCCTACTGCGCCAAGGCCGGCATAGTGACTGGCTGCCGAATTAGCCAACCATCAGTTATAAACAGGCTTCCACTTACGGATGTTCTGGAGCTGTGAGGTCAAACTTCGCCCCAAGTGTAGTCTCATCTAGGTAAAAATGTTAGGTTCGCCCAGCACACTATGCCAAATTTCACCAGACAGCCTACATTTATGAAATCCCAGGAGCCATTTAGCTCCAACTTCTGCTCTCTCAGTTCTCTGACGAACACGGACAGCTATTACAATTTGTCAGCATCCCCAGACCAAACCATGACCGACAGTCTAACATTTCGCCGGAGCATCCCCCCTGCGTTTCTCATCGTCCATTAATATAGTAACTTCCTCCAGCAATCCACAAAGGTCCTTTTGCGCTTGTGAATCAACATCGTCCAGCTCGGCAGGGGAAGCCGGTATCCAATGTTTCGCGTCCTGCCAAATTTAGTATCCAAAGATCAGGGTCCACAAGCGGGGAACAACGTACAGGAGACTTGCCAAAATGAGCCAATTCCATGAGCTCATCGCATCCGCCTAGATTACATAGATAGCGCTTGTTTTCGGCAGGGATTGGTCGTTGGTAACCGCCTTTGTGATTCTTGATATAAGTACATAGAGTCTCAAGAACTTGATACGGAATTAGCGGAGCCACATCCACAGGGACATCGTCTGGAATCCTCCTCGCCGCCTCTTTAACTCTGGCCTCACGGCTCCCCTCCGAAAGCAACAATTCCAGCAGGTCCGGTCTTATGATCGCAGGCTGCGTGGTAACAGTAACAAGTATGGGGCAACTGGTAGAAGAGCATGAGAAAACCCTTTGGTCCATCCATCTCTTTCGGGACTTTTTGTCGTAGCGAGACGCATCCACCGGTGATGATAATTTGGACTCATACCGGAAGTGGTGTAGTGGGTTATATCGATACGGATTGCGGCTGTCCCCATTCGGACATGGCGTAACATCGGCACTAAACTCGACAGGTTTTGTAAATTCAACCTGAATGTTGAAATGCATCCGGCACGATTGGCAAATAGCGGCAATGTTGTATGCCCTGTTGATAGAGATTGGCGGGGACTTGACGTAGTGACTTTTCTCCGCTATAACATCTAGTACATGCTTGTGTTTTGGCTCGTATGACGTATGAAGTTGGCTATCGAAATGAGGAGGATTGTCTGGCAGGAAATTACGCTCTTTCCTGAGAGGATTGTAGACAATCAAGTCGGCCCAAAATCTGGGAGCGCATTTCCCTGGGCCAGAAAGAAATGTCAGACAGTAAGTTAGTCTTTTAGTCAAGATCCTGTAGTGCTAAAAGAAGCTTTGAATAATAGTCAGCAAACGTACCAGGAAGCGGTGTGGGACTGGGCAAGTCCCGCAACATTTCTCCCATTGTGGTGAGATGATGGCGATGATGATGATGTTGATGGGGTTGGTGATGGTGTTGTGTTGGTGGTGTTTGTCTTTTTGTGAAACCAGTGGTGTGAAGAAGGTAAGGAAGTGAGGAAGAAAGGCGTATGGAAGGCTTGTGTAGGAGAGGTGTAGTAACCTAATAGCTTTGTACCCCACAGTAGGAAAACGGGCTGATCAATACGTCGCGTGGGTGGGTCAGGTTGCAGGGGAGATGCGGGTTGCAGCTGGGAGCGGAAAGGCTGGCTTCACAGTAGGGCATTGGGGGATGAGCGGTTGGTTATGTTTGTGGCGGGGGCCGCAAGTAACGTGGGGCTCGTGTGGCGCTCTCTGAGACAATGTCTGAGCTTATCATATCCGATAATTCGAGTACCTGTATGATGCTGGTTATCGCTCGGGTTCCCGCTGGCTAGGCTTAATTATGCAGCAAGGTGGAGTGGGTGGGTGCATAGCGAAAAGTGCCAAAGGAGAAGAAGAATACGGTAAAAGCCTTGCCACCTTTTCTTGCCCCCTTACACTTTTGTACCAGTACAAGTTCCATCTAGCCTTGTATGAGCAACCAACAAAAGCAAGATCCCCATGACAGCATACCCTACATAAAAGACCTCTCGCTATCATGACATTTCCATCCGCTCGCCCCACCAACATCTATGATACTACAATATCTTTCTCTCCCTCCCTCCCTCCCCAGTCCTACGCTGCGCTATTCGCACATCCACCTTCTGCCCACGCGCACACACTACTTCCCCAACCATATTTCTCATATATCATATTCCTACCATCATCACCATTACCAGGCGGTCGAGTTTTTTACCTCGTTTCCTCATTCCACAGCAGATCCATAGGGACTTCTCTGACAGCCTTCATGCTTTTTCTTCTTCTCTTTTTTTCTTTTTCCTTTTCCCCTTGCCTTTACCGCCTCAGCCTTTTTTCATTGTGCCTGTCAGTGGTGTATCGATACCTGTATTCTGTGTATGCTAAAGATAGAATGTAATGTCAACCACTAACGAGTGATGTTCAATGCTTTAAGGCTTGGTGGGCTAGCGAATCGCGCTATCACATAGTTTTTGGATGCCGAAACTCAGTTATGTTGCGGTTTGAGCTTAAATCGGAAGCAAGAAAATAAAAAGTCCTCATTCCCACTCCTTATCTCTTATTTTGGCCCCGTCCGACAGCCTACGGGGGGAATTTGTGAAGAAAACCCCTGCAGGGACTCAAGATTGCAGCTTTCCTCCCTTCCCAACTGTGATAGGGTAAAAAAGCTCAATATATCTCCGACATGTCCTATATTATTATGTGGGAGGAAAGAATGGTTTTCTAGAAATGGTGCAAAAAGGCCTAAGGCATGATGGCTCCGGAAGACTAGATTTGGGACTACTTTTTCTCATGACGAGGAGTGCGAGGGTTTTGAATGCAACCGTTACCGTTGTGCTTGAATTTTTTGCTTAGAGGCATCTACCGTATGAATGGCAATTATATGTTACACTGACCTATTAAAAATATGATTTTTGCAAACTATGATAACATCAAGGGATTATATGATACTTGTAGGTAGGGCCAATATAAACGGGGTTTTTCCTTTTCTTGACAAAAACATATCACGATATTTCTGAAAACAACATATTTTTATATACCCAAAGCAAGAAAGGTTTGCATCATAGTCAGATAGCAGGCACATACGCCTCTATTGTAAAGTAAGTAAGAAGTAAGCAAAATCATGATATTGCAAAATATTGCACTCTGGTCCTATGTACAGTACAATTTTTCGCAATATCGCTATTCCCTTTTCCACCTGTAGGCCTCCTGCCATGTACCTCACCTTTCACATAGGATGTGCGAAGGAGCATCTACCATCTAACAAAAAACATCAATTTCCCATTTGCAATTAACCCACCTAAAGCGCCAGGAAAAACCCACCATTTCGAAGCAATATCATGATATGCTATGATACCTTTACTCGACATGCCGACCGAACAAAGCCTAATCTAATCCCAAATCCATCCATCACCACAGTCACACTTACTGTACTGGTATGATACTTGTATATACATACCTTACCGTACTCGTACGCTTAAAACACTCCCCACTATCGTACTACATCATACAACCAATTTGTCCGAAAAAAAAAACAAAAAAAAGCCATATAATACATTCCATTTTTAAACTTTAATCATACCACACAATATTTCCAATCCCCAAATTCCGCCTGCCGAATACCGTAGGGCCTTTTATTTTATTATTGGCAATGGTACAGTGCCGTAACCCTAACTTACAGGTTGATTATTTACTTACTGTGTTACGGCAGATAGGCCGGTACTCCCCGCTATATAGACTACCTAGTTATAGTCTACTCGAGCACTGTATTCTGGGCTTTTGGCCTTCGCTGCTCGTACAGTACTCGAGTGGTCGGTCAGTTTCGCACTCTGCAAATTTAAACTACGGTATGATACAGTATCATACTCGGAAGCTCACCTGTGATTGTTGTGGAGATATCAAAATAAACCCACACACACACCCCACTAGCAGGTATTACATCTTGCGCCCTCCCGCGAGCGTGCTAACTTGAACCTTACGGATAGGAAGGTGTTTATCGCAAAAAAACAAATGTAAATATGATAACAGCCTACCTATCGTATCGATTTTGTAAAAAAAAATAAGGTATGATACAGTTAATACGAATAGACCTGAAAGTCCCCATCTGTATACAAATATAAAACTCCCGAAAAGAAATACCATCCGGCCCGTCCATAAATAAGGAATCTAGCTCCCGAACAAACCCTTCCCACCTCCTTAGTAAGCTAAATAATTAACATCCCTTTGTTAATAACTTCGATACAGCAATGACCAGAATCCCAACTTGTCATAGCCCCTATGATCCATTCAAGTATTAAAAATACACTTTGCCACATATCTGCGATACTCCAGCTCCGGAAGGAAGTAAGTAAACGGGGGTGAGACGAAGCAAATGAAAGGTGAAAGGAAGAAAGGAAGAAACAAGGAAACTACGAACGCCATGACATAATCGAACATCTAGTTTTACAGAGCCCCTCTCCCAAGTTTATGGAATACAGCTAGAAAATATAGTAAAAGTAAAAAAAGATATCCGCCCAAAGGAAACGACTCAACCAGACACGAGTGGTATCAACCACCTCCGGGAGGCTTAGTAGAAGTAGCTTGAAGGAACGTCTTCTCACGTTCCTCCTTCTCCTTCTCCATTCTCTCCTTCTCCTTCTTAGTGAGACGAGGTTTCCTGATGGTTTGACCCCGTGCAGCTGCCGTTCCACGAGTGGTACCGCCACGTCCGCGTCCGCGTCCTCTCTTTACGGTGCCGTCGGCCCTGTTTAACATTGTCAGTAAGAAGGGCGGCAGAGCCAGCTAAGGACTGATTCAACATACCTTTCAATTTGGGGTTTCTCTCCCTCGGGGACTAAGGGGCCACTGTAGACGAAGAAACCGTCTTTCGAGGCGGCGGCTTGTTCTTCCCAGAGCATTTCGGTATCGTCAATGAAGGGGTCGTTTTTGTCATAGATGTCTTGGTGCCTTCTCTTTTTTCGTTTCCCACCTTCAGAGTCCATTGGCTTATCCATTTCAATGTTCGATTCTGACTCCGAGCCATCGACCATCATCTCATCACCGCTGTCCCCCTTCAGCATACTCTCCCTAGCTTTTGCAAGCTTTGGATTCAAAGCCGCCCATCCGTAGCGCTCCTCCGCCAGTTTAGCAAAGTTAACATATTTGTTGTGCTCCCCATTGAGAGGGACATGAATAAAAATGTTGGGGATACACGGTTCGCTACTCGCAGCAGTCGTCCCTGGTAAAACACCTGATAATAACCCATTCCCGGAGGTCGAAGGCAGAGCCGGTCGGGGTTTAGGAGATGCGGCGGCGGAAGAAGGAGCGGTAGCATTTTTTGATTTCGGCGACCGGCTCAGCGGATCCCCGGCTTCGCCGGATCGAGGCAATTTCTCTACCCTAACACCATTCGTCCCGGCAGTAGTGTCTGAAGTAAAAGACGAATTGAATTGCTTGTCCGACGACGAGACCGTGATATGAGGCTGGGTCGGTGGCTGCGGATCGATGAGCGAGGATATAGAAGGCGACGCGGAAGCACGATGGCCAGATTTAGTAGATCCACTCCTAACGGGATCGAACGGTTGATTGAGGAGAGATCTATTCCTTGCCGAAGGAGCGATAGATGAGTTCAATTTCCCCGTGGTGCTATTTGTTTCTGTGTCGCTATTTATAAGATCAATAATTTCGCGACGTGGGCGCGATGATTCTGCATGCGATAGCGATCTTTTGCTGTTATGGTTGTTGGTGATGTGCCCCGAAGAGTCCACCACATCATGTGGAAATTTTTGCTGGCGGTGGAGTGTTGGTGACGAGGTTGACAAGGGATGGTTGTTGGTGTGGGTACTTCTATTTGAATTATTTGCTGACTTGTCGGAAACATTACCAGCGGTTGGCGAGGCGGGTTTAGATGATGGCGACGATTGAACACCACGAGTCATGGCTGAGGGACTCCCGAACGCGGACATCGCGAGAATTTTCGATTTGTAATTTTATTAC
>Ga0307509_10001725_pt1 | contig 36410 bp, 46 predicted proteins | sample 10_EM_MG_FD_202245 | JGI IMG/M metagenome (GOLD analysis project Ga0307509, IMG submission 202245) | Populus trichocarpa ectomycorrhiza microbial communities from riparian zone in the Pacific Northwest, United States - 10_EM | ecosystem: Host-associated > Plants > Roots > Unclassified | place...
CAGCGAGGAGTGATTGTATCAGAGGGGTTCTGAGAGCTTGGTAGGTGACGGAGGGAACCCTCGACAGCGGTTGGGCCACGAGATCGGTTGAGGCGAGCGGGAGGATAGAGATTTCCTCAATAAGGTCAGAGACCTCGTGACATAATGAGTCTAGTGGTAGGTGTTTGGCAGAATTCACTGCCGGGCCCAGCCATGAAGTAAGGTGAACGGCTTTGGAGGAGCCTCGGAGGAGGAAACGATGATCGTCCGCTGAACGACCCTGGTCCCAGGTGGGCACAGATTCGGGTATCCGGGCGGTGGCAGGGTTGAATTCCGAGGGGGCGCAGACCAAGCGGAGGGCAGCTGACCGACGGCGATGTTTGCAGATGGAGGAAATGGGGGGTAGCGAAGCTTCCCGGTATAGAGCGCCGAGGGCAGTGGTGTGAAAACAGTTTGTTGTCCACCGGAGCACCACATGCCAGAACGAATTGAGTTTCTTGAGAGTGGCCGCATCCGGAACAAAAAGGTCGCAGCCATAGGTGAGAATCGGAAGGATGGCGCCGAAGACTAGCTTCCTGTTGCACCAGGAGGAGAGGCCTTTGCCAGCCGCACTGAGCTGACGGATTGAAGTGAAAGAGGCTTTGGCAAGTGCCAGTCGTCTCAGGAAATGAACGGAGGAGTGAATAGTAGGGGTGAGCCAGTAGCCAAGCCACCTCACAGCTTGAGAGGGAGGAAAAAACATGTCGTTGATCACTATGGGGGCGAAGGAAACATCTGAGCGGTCCTTCGGAGTCCTCTAGTGAATTAGTTCGGTTTTGGGGACAGAAAAAGCCACCCCCAGATCGGCACCCCGCCTCTGGACGGTGCCGAAAAAGTATTCAAGAGCACGGATATTCGAACGAACAGAGTTCGAGCCGACCGTTATGGTGAGATCGTCGACGTATGAAATCGCCAGACCTTGAGGAATGGTGGGGTGTAGGCTGGCTACATAAAGCACGAAGAGAAGAGGAGAAATCGGAGAGCCTTGAGGGGTGCCAACCGCGACCGGGCAAAAGACCTTGGGTGCACCTTGGAAGATGAGACGGCATTGGCGACCAGAGAGGAAAGACTTAATCCAGGCAACCAGATGGGCGGAGACCCCACCCTTAGCGAGGATACTAGCCAACTTGTTTGCACAGACATTGTCGAAACCACCTTTGACGTCCAGAAAAAGAGTCGAAACTTTGAAGGAAGCAGCTTGAAGAAGGCGTACTTCGTGAGTAAGGGTAGCAACAGCATCAAAACAGCCCAGACCGGCCAGAGACCCACACTGATTGGGGTGTAGGAGGCCAAGGGAGCGGGCAGCTGCGGCGAGACGAAGAGCAGACAGTCTTTCGAGTATCTTGGAGACAGTTTCGAGTAGGACGATGATGCGAAAAGAAGCAAGAGTACGGTAATCAGGTTTGCCTGGTTTGCCCAAGACAATGCCGTTGGCCTTCTTCATGGCTAGGGGGTGGTATCCGTGGGTAAGGAGGGGAGTGAAAAGGGATGGCAGGATCCGCTCGTTGGCCTTGTGGACTCGCTTCCAGATAGAGTAAGGAATGCCACTTGGACCAGGGGCTGATGTGTTAGAAGATTTCCGAAGTGCAGATGATACTTCCGATGGTGAAACTGGGGGGACGTTCTTGAACGCAGGGAGGATGAGGGGAGGGGGAGGAGAGGGTCTGGGAGGAAAGAAATGTTGTAGAAGGGTGTGGTTGATTTCGGTGGGGGAGGAGGCGTTCTCAAGTGTGGGGAAACGGTCAGGAGCTCTGCCAGCTGCAATTTTTCTGGCATCCCAAACCGACCGCCAGTTAACCTCGGCCAGAAACTGCGACCAGTGGACTCTTTTGGCAGATTGGATCGCCTTGAAATATGTATTTCGCGCCGCACGGGCCATGGCGGGTGAGGCCTGGTTCTTTCTCATGAGGCGGGAGGTATGATGATGTATGCGGCGAAGCTGTGTAAGTTATGGGGTCCACCACGGTTTGACGTAGGAGGACGGGCGTTTGGTTGGGGTGTTGGAGGTGATGAGGTGAGTGATCTTGGCAAGGCTGTCGTCGAACCAATGGTCAAGTGTGTGTGGGGTGGGGAGAGCAGGAGGGGCCGGGAGTGACAAGTTGGCGAGTAGAGGAGAGATGAGGTCCCAGTCCGTATACTTCCAGTTTAGGCCCCTTGGCGGGGGCTTTAGGAGCGGAGTGGAGAGAATGATTGTGAGGGCGGTGTGATCCGACCCGGTCGGGGGGAGGGAGGGGTTCCAGGAGGAAAAATACGGCATGAGGGCAGAGTTGGCAAAGGACAAATCAAGAACTGCCGGGCGATGGTTGGCGGTGAAAGGGAACCTAGTGTAGATCCCGGGTGTGTTGAGGAGAGAAAACAAGCAAGCTGAAGCTCTATCAAAGTAAGGGGAACTTATGAACTGATCGTGATCAGAAAGTAAACGAGTCGGGTCTGAGGCGGAGTGATGAATGTTGAAATCCCCTAGAACGAGTGTAGGAAAATCATGCTGGGGAAATAAATCAACAGGAGAAACTGACCTAATGTGACCATTAGGGATAGAATAAGCATTGTACAAACGAAACACATTATGAGAAGTATCAAAAAGTCCCTCTAGGGAGTGAAAATTCACCGCCATAAGGTCGCCCCTTTCAAACAACAATGGAAGAACAGAAATCACAGCTAGTAACCTTTCGTGGACATAAGTTGCCACTCGGGGTTTATAGCTGTCAGTTGCAGGGGGAAAAAAACATTTATAATTGCGAAAAACAGGAGGATAATTCCTCTACAGTGGAACGTCCTGAAGAGCAACAATATGAGGAGAACTTTCTACCGAAGTAAAAAAACTAAAAAGTGTTTGAAAAACATTACTGCTACCGAGACAGTTATGCTGAACAATGGAAAGATTTAAACAACCAGGATAATGGAATGATTGGGATGGTGAAGGGCTCTGTGTTTGGGCTGGGCTTCCCGACATTTAAAGGTCCATGTGGACATCGGTCGGGACGGGCTCGCTCCAGTCGGCACCGGTGCTAGCTCGAAAGAGGGTGCTGCCAGCATCAAAGAGATTCCTGCGGGGGAGGGGAGCGGCAAGGTTAGGTTGGGCGGACGCGCTCCGAACGAGTCTAACGGTTTCGGGGTGGGTAGATTCGCTGGAGGGGGGGAAACAAGGGCCGTCCCTGGCTGGGGTAGCCGGCACGACTGAAGGAGCAGTTGGACCCTGAGGGGTGGTTTGAGGGAGGCCCACATCAGGGGCGTCAGGAATGTCTTGGTCCCTGGAAGGACGGAGAGCGGAGAGGACTTCGCGGCGGACGGGGCAAGTGCCATCAAAGGAGGTATGCTGGCCACCACAGTTGATACAAAGAGGAGGGGAGGCATTGCAGCATCCTACGACAGACTTCTCAAAGCCTCCTTTCGGACAGCTTTGGTTAGCACATCTGTGGGCAGACCGGTGATGGAAGAGAGTGCAGATCGGGCAAGCTTGTGCCTCTTCTTTGCACAAAGGAGCAGAGTGTCCAAAGCGCCAGCACTTCCTGCAGTGGGTGGACTTGGAGGCAGAGTAGGCGGGGGCGACCGTGCGGGCGCGAGACAAAAGTCGGATGGATTCACCAAACCGGGAAACATGAAGTGGGTCAACTGCAACAACCACTTAGGTTGTCCGTTTTTCGGCCGTTTTCGCCGGGTCTGACTGCAAGAATCAAGCCCCAAAAATGGGGACGTCAATAGCATTGCTGATTGATTCAAGGAGAGAAGGGAAGAGGTCAGTGGGCTCATTCGGAAGAATAGAGAGAGGAAGATTGTGGATGAGGAGTTCGACACTTGTGGGTGCCTCCCTAAAAACCTGAAACGGGTTATCCCCAACAGGGAAACTCTGGTTGAGCTTCTTAGTCATGGCATCGAAGAAAGGAGAGTAAGAAGAAGATGGGGTGTACGGGTTGGCTGTGAGAGTAACAGCACCATTGCGATTAACTGAAGCAGTGAGGGAAAGGGGCAGGGAGCAGTTGGCTTCTTTAAGCACAGCGGCCATGATGTCGGGTAGGGTAGCAGTCATGACGAAAGAATCGTTCGGGAGGGTTGGGGTGGCCCGGGGGGCGAAGAAACGACGTTGTGCAGCTGGGAGCGGTGGGGGTCCTTTGGGGACACTACTCTTGCTTGACGCAGCGACTTGTGCTGCAGTAGCGGCTTTCTTGCCCTTACCGCCCTTCCTGGTAACCTGTGCCCAGGTTTGTTCTTGGGGCTGCGGGGGATCAGAGACTGTGAAACCGGGTGGTGGACCGGTATGGAAGAGTGAGGTGGCTGGGTATCGCTCGGAGTAGAGCTTGGCTTCCTCCGATTGGGGATGACGTGAGGCAAAAAGGATAGCGGCTTGAGGCGAGTCAGGGTGGCGTTTGGCGTACGTGTCTGGGTTGCCATACCATTTGCCCTCAAAAAGAAAGGGAAAGTCCGGGGCGGCGACCGTGCGAGACGAGAGGCGAGTTGCTAATTTCTTCTTCTGCTGTGCAGGCTTAGCCTGGACCGCAGGGGCAGGAGGGGGTGGCGCGGTGCGAGGAGAGGGCAGCAACACGAGAGGACAAATCCTTGAGGGACGCCTCCAGGTTGGAAGTGGCTGGTGGTGAGGGGGTGGCTGAGCGCTCTGCCTGGGCGGAGGTGAGGGTCTCAACCTGCGAAGTCAAGAAGGTAACAGAGGCACCAAGGTCATTAACCATGGCGATGAGTTGGGCAAGAAGGGGGGCCATAGCAAGTTGACTGTCAGGGAAGGTAGTGGCTGATGCATTGTAGACAGTGGGGAACGAAGCCGGGTCAAGACGAGCGAGCCTGGCAGCATGCCCAAGGATATTGGCGACATTGTCAGCCTCCCCGGAGAGAGAGGCATGACTGGACTGGGATGACGACGAGCGGGAGATAGGGTCAGCCCTACGGTCCTGGCAAGAGGAGGCAGAGCGAGCAGGGCCAACAGCCGAGGCTGGGCCTGCACCAGTGGAAGCGAGAGGGGTAGACGACATCAGGACAAGGCCAAAAGGCCAGGCCAGAGGGCAAAGAGGAGGGGGAGAGAGAAAGTATAATCAAACTATCAGTTTGACTTTTCAGAACAAAAATCCTCTCAGCAAAGGTGAAATATATATTTCACTTGAAAAATGAAGCCCAAGTGAAAAGCCAAAATAGATGTATTGTGAAGAAATAAAGACCAAACCCTGAGGTTTATGTTGGCCGAATGCGGTAAGTATTTTAAGCGGGAGGAAAATAGAGGGCGCGGAGCGTGGCGGTCTTTGTATCTTAAACAAATGCATATGATTAAAAAAAAAAAAAGAAAAAAAAGTCACAGTAGTTGGAGGCATGCTTCCGCTCCCGTCCTTCCTCCCCCCTACGTTTCTCAAAACCACGTGGTTCTGGGCACGATCTCTTCTCCCATACTCTTCGTTCCTCTTGTTGGGCTTCGCGTCCCCACCCTCACCTTTTGTCATGGCCTCCGACCAGGGTGGCCCGCCGAGAATCAGTACTCCTGCTCCACTCTTCTCCCTCCCCGCCACTGGGAACCTCCATCACCTAGTCTCGCTCTTCTATAAGACAGCAGCCGTCCTGGGCCTCCCGGAAGCGGGCTTCCCTCCCATCACTCCAGCCAACATTGCCACTATCTCCATCGGAGAACATATGCTTCTCCCTCTCCTCTGTACCTTCCTTCAATCGAGCGTCGACATTGCGGCAGCCCTCGAGAGCCTCGCGACCGAGATCCACAACCTCTCTTCCGAGGTGGCCAACCTGGATCTCTCCCCACAACCCCCCAACCTGGCCCCCCTCCAGGCATCCCTCCACGATATTGCTTCTCTTCTACCATCAGCTGCTCAGGCCCCTTTCCCCCCACAATACTTCAATGTGGGACCTCCTCCCACACACTCCTCGGGCAAGACATGCCCCACTCTCACCAGCGGCACAAACTCCTCACCGGAGAAGAAGGGACAGGGGAGAGCGCCTCCGGCCCCGGCCCCACAGCCTCCCAACACAATATGGCCATCCCCCTCAGCTGACCCCGATCTTCCGAGATATGACATGTTAACTTCTCCTCCCACACCATACGGAAACCCTCAGGCGTTCGCCAAGATATACCCCCACACCTGGGCGGCAGAGGAGTTCGCCAAAGGGAAGTACCCCCCCTGCCCCGCTTGGACCCCTGGCCACCTTGATCCTGACTGGCGGCTCCCCACTACCGTGGTCCTGCGGGCCACCCCCACGTACGCTCAGGCTGTCGCACCCACCGCTAAGGGGAAGAAGGGTCGGCAGGCAAAGGCCCCTGCCTCGGCTTCCTCTGTTGCGGTTGCGTCCGGTGAGGTTTTTACAAAACCTCCCCCTTCCCTTCCCCAAGCTGTCCGCAGATTCTTTGCCTCCAGAACCACTCTCAAACCCCACCCAGACACGCTCAAAATTGCAGCCCATTTTCCCGACATCGCTGCCTCTGGCCTCAGGGAGGCCAACTGTTCCCTCCCCCTCTCCTTCACCTGTAGAGTCAATGACAGAGGCTCCGTATCACTTCTCGGAACCGACCTCCACACCCCCGCCTCTGCGTTCACCCCCTACTTGGCTCCCCTCACTTCTAGATTAAATATAGCTTTCCCGGTGGGTAACTCCCGTTGGGACCTCTTCAAACCCGCCCCGAACGAAGCTATACTGTTAATCCACTCTATTCCCCTTGCTTTCCTCCCCTCAGATGACCCCCAACTCTTTTCCTCTCTTCACGAGTCCATCGGCAATACCAGGGGAGTCTCCATTCTGTCAGCACGTTTCCTTGACCCAAACCCGGAATCTCGTAACCAGAAAACAGCCCCCTCCGTCCTTGTTTCTCTGGCCCCGCCCGACGCTCACACCCATATCCCCTCGTTCAACCTCTTCCCCAGAAACCGAAGAGTCGAGCAAATGTTCTCCTCCTCCAAACGCTCCCAGTGTAGGAAATGCTGGAAGTTTGGCCACATCACCAACCGCTGTCCAAGCGAGCTGCCCGTCTGCCCCTTCTGCTCACTCTCCCATACACAAGTGGAGCATCGCTGCCCTAACCCTTCCTGCCCTAAGGGTGGTAACCTCAGCCAGATCCTCAGCCGCTGCCCCTCCTCCATGGCCTGCTGTCCTAACTGCCAAGAAGAGCACTCTGCGCGCAGCAGGGATTGCACCTCCTACCCCAAAACCACCCCAGAGACACCAGATGTGCTGCCTCGTCAGACGCAGGACAGCATGGACCTCGCTGAAGACCAGGCTGGCCCTTCGACCGTCGTTCGTTCAGCACCAGGTGACTCTCCCCAGACCCCGAGTCCCCCTGTACTCCCCCGCGATCCTCCTCCATCTAGGCAGAGAGCCCAACGCACCATCACAATCACCGATCTCGCCCCAAGGGAGAGTGGTGATGAATCCCTAGATTCTGATTCTTCTGAGGGCTCCGCCCAATACTGGAGAATTTTTTAACATATTACATGCACAGCTCGGCTCTCTTCCCATCCTTACCAATGCTCCAACGTAACTGCCTTGGGAGCTGGAATATTTTTCTCTCACTCTTCCACAGCTTTGCCTTGCTGCCCCACCTACCTCTACTTGTTGCAATTCAAGATCCCCCCTCCAGACAGTTGGTGCTCGCCACATTTCCTGGTTTTCTTTCCTTTGCCCCCCCTCCCCCTGGCCGCCCCCGTGTGGCTATCTATATTTCTCGAACTTTGAACCAACACCTGTCCTGTTCCTCTTCTTTCCTACCCTCATCTTGTTTTGGGTGATTTTAACCTTCATGATCCGCTGGCGGACCATGGCTGCCCGCTTTCTGAAAGTGAATTTACCCTTTCCGCACGATACCTTGATGTCACCTTCGACATCCCATATCACCTCCTTAATACCCCTGTGGTCTACACACGCTTTCCTTTTGACAACAGTTAGAGGCCTTCCTCCTGGACCTAGCCTTTGTGAACACCGCTCTTTCTCCCTTCATCTCTTCATGGAACACACCCCTCCCCTCCACTGGTTCTGACCACGTCCCATACGTAATTACGCTACAACCTTCCGCGATCATGCTCCCTCCCCCCACTCCCCATTGCGCCCTCCTCAACCTACAAGCAGTAGGGCAGGCCCTTAGTAATTTCACCTCCCTAGCCTGCTCATCAAGGCCTACCTCAATCTCACTTAGTAGATGGTTCGACATCTCCTCCAGAAGCCTTACTTCCCTCCGAACCTCTCGTGCCCCAAGAGGCGTCTGTGCTCCCACTCGAAATCATGGTGGTCCCCGCGCCTGTCGTCCCTGAGGAGGGAATACCACAAATTTGCAAGGATATCCCGCCTTGACCCATCTCCCATCAACTGGAGCAATGTCAAAAGCGTGAGGAGAACGTACTTGACAGCCAGTGCCTCAGCCAAGAAGACTCACTCGTCGGACTTTCTGTCATCGGCCACCCCGCACTCCCTCGGGACAGCAAAAAGGTTGGCATTTGGCCGTCCGCCATAGAGGTTCCCGAATTTGCCGGGGGCCACTAACCCAGCTGAGGTAGCAGCGACGCTCCTTCCCCACCATTTTCCACCAAAACCCCCCCCCTCCCCGACTTCTCCGCCACATACGCCACGCAGACTATACCCCCCTCACCTCTGAGGAAATATCTAGAGCTCTTGCCAAATCCTCAAATACTTCCGCCCCCGGCCACGACCACATTCCATACTCGGTCTGGAAATCCGTACACTGCCTCAAGCCCTGCCTGCTCCCCTCCCTCCTGGACCCCCTACCGGCCCACGGTTTCCACCCTCACTCCCTAAAGAAAGCGCTTGGTATCGTCCTCAACCAACCGGGCAGACCTTCCTACGACTCGCCTTCCTCCTTTAGGGTCATTGTCCTCCTCCGGACACTTTCCAAGATTCTGGAGAGTGTTGCGACCTCCCGCCTCTCGGCCCAAGCAGTGACCTGCTCCCTTATCCACCCCCTCCAATGTGGGTCCCTCCTGGGGACATCCAGGGCTGGGGCCGTACTCGTCCTGCAGTACCATGTGCAATCATTCCACCGCCTCCGCTATATGGTTTCCACCCTCTTCCTCGATGTGAAGGGAGGTTTCGACAACGTGGAATCACCTTCCCTCCTCTCTCTCCTCTGCAGAAAGGGTGTCAGCCCGTATCTGGTTCAATGGGTCGGCTCGTTCCTCAGAGACCGCACCTGCCGCCTGACGTTCCAGGGGTCTCCTCGCTCTTTCTCTCCCGTCTCGGTGGGTGTCCCCCCCGGCTCCCCTCTCGCCCTTGCTCTTCGTACTATATGTCTCCTCCCTCTATCTGGAAATCCCCAACTCAATTATCATCTCATACGTTGATGATTTTGCTGTCACCGTTGCCTCGCCTTCATACAGGACCAATGTCCGCCTCCTTCAGAAATCCTTCTCATCGCTCACGAGGAGGGCCTCCCCTATCAATATCTCCCTTTCCGTCCCGAAAACCGACCTGATCCACTGGTGAACTGCCAGGAGCAATGAGCCACCATGCTGTCTCCTGGTACAGCTTGAAGATCTGCTCTTCTACCAACAGTCCCGTCTGAAATGGCTGGGCTTTACCTTCACCCCCGGCTTCGACCCGAGGTCACACTTCTCCTGCAGGTACAGCCTCTCCAATGCCGCACTGGCCACGATCCGACGCCTCTCCCCTCCCGGGGTGGGCCTCCCCCCCCACCTCAGTCTCTCCCTGGCATGATCGCTTGTGGCCCCAATCCGCTTGTACGGGTCTGCTGCATGGAGTTCCCCCCCGACCATCATGAAGCCAATGTCCGTTTTTTGGCATCGGATCTGTAGGTGGATCACTAACTGCTTCACCACAACCAACACAACGTGCTTGCACAGGGAGGCCTGCCTCCCCTCACTGCCTCTTCTCGTTCGCCACCAATGCCCTCTCGCCGGCCTGAGGCTTATTTGCTCCCCCCAAGAGATAAACCCTGCCACAGCATGCCTCCCCAAATCTGGCCCAACCTTTTCACCCCACCGTGCCCCTCTAGTGGCGTGTGGGAAGGTCACTTCGAAACCATACCTCTTCTTCAACCACGACTGGAGCTCCGCCGCAGACAAGGTTAGGAACCCAAGATACTGCCACAACGCCATCACCTCTCTGGCCAACGCGGCCATTCCCCTCATTCATGACCTAGTCGCATTGCCCCCTATCTCCCTCCACCTGACGGATTACCTTCCCCCTCTCCCAGGGGTCATCCCACCGTACACACGCCTCAGACTCAGAGCCAAGCAACTCCTCATCTCCGACTGGTCTGCCCCCCTGGCCCCCCCGTGCCACCCCTATATCCCCTCAACATGCCCCTATCCCTTCATGGGCCTGGGATAGTTCGTTGCGGGAAGGATCCACCAGATGCGTTCTGGGACAAGCTACCTCGCAGCTCATCCCTTATGGGACAATCCTGATGCCGACATATCCTGCCCACTGTGCTCCGGGGCCCCTCCGACCTTCGAACATGCCATCCTGTCCTGCCCCTCATCAGCCCGTCAGAGATCCCGCCTCCTCCAAGAGGTCGCCGATCTGGCCCCAAAGGCCCCTCTATGGTCCGACCAGCAGCTGCTTATTGCCCTGGCTTAGTTCATCAGCACAACCGCCACTGGCGTCCCCCCTGGGATGCCCCCGCTCACTCCCTCTCTCTGTACTCCACCATATCCGCTCTTTCCCTCTACCTCCCCACCCGCCCCTGGCCCTGGAGACTAGTTGCTGGCTTATAATTTCTTTTTACCTAGCTTTGGCTACTCTGCGATATTCATCGGTCGCGTTGGGGGAAATTGTTATGATTATATCTTTTGTTCTTTGTTAGCTTGATTTCCGGTTTTGTTTTGGCCATATCGTTAAAGATCCACGTCATTTCTTGTACCGTAGAAAAAATGAACATATGATTTAACATAAAATAAAATAAAAATAAAATAAAATCACCGTAGTTAGAGGTACCATATGCCCCATCGAGAGGCATGCCTCCCTCCGCTCCCTTGCCTGGTACGCCACCAACGCCGGCTGGCTGGCCTGAGACTAGTCTGCTCCACTCCCAAGAGCACTCTGTCCAGAGGGCGCCTCCCCAAAAACGTCCCTACCTTCTTCCCCAACCGTGCTCTGCCGGCAGCGAGAGGGAAGATTACAAATAAGCTATACATCTGGTTCAACCTCGATTGGCCCGTGTCAGCAGACGAGGTGAAGAATCTGAGGTACTATCACAACACCATCACCACACTAGCCAACATGGCCCCCCCCCTCCTCCACGCCGTAGCCACCCTGTCTCCTATCTCCCTCCACCTGACAGACTACCTCTCCCCTATTCACCCTGTTGTCCCTTCCTCTGCCAAGCTTAAGATACGTGCAAAACAACACCTCCTCTCCGACTGGGCCTCAGCCCCCTCACCAGCATACTACCCATACACCCCTTCAGTTCGTCCTCACCCCTTTATAGCACGTGGGGACCGTGTTGCCGGGAGGGTCCACTAGATGCGCTCTGGCAAGAGCTATCTTGCTGCCCAGCACTCTTGGGAGAACCCGGATCCCAACAGAATGTGCCCGAACTAGTCGGAAGCCCCGCACTCTTTTGAACATGCCATCCTTTCGTGCGCCTCATTCCCTCATGTGAGATCCCGCCTCCTCCAAGGTGTCTCCGACCTGGGTCCAGAGGCCCCCCTCTGGTCTGACCAGTATATGCTCATTAGTCTAGCTGAGTACATCCTCACTACCGCCACTGGTTTCCCCCCCATTATGCCACCACTCCCGCCCTCAATTCACCCTCCCCGCCTCGACCCTGCCCCTTTTCCCCCCTCCCAGCAGCCCCTGGCCCTTGAGTCTAGTCAGCAGTTTTATACTTTGTTTTGTTGCTTCAGCTGCTCTGCGACACCTACCGGTCACGTTGAAGGAACTGGTTATTATGTTTTCATTTGTATTTTGCGTTATTTGAATTATGGTTTTGTTTTGGCCATATCGATAATATGCATGTCATTTCTTGTACCGTAGAAACAATGAACATATGATTTAAAAAAATATAAAATAAGATAAAATCACAGTAGTTAGAGCTCTTCATGCAACCATCAAATCAACAGCACACTCAGACACTGGAGCATGGGCCAAGCCCTTTGACCGTGACCTTCCCTAGGTACAAGATACTCGCTACACCTACTCCCCTTATTTCTATGTTACCTCGCTTGTAGTCTAAAACAATAGACTAAGTAGACTACGTGGACTGTATCGATAGTCTATGATTATCCATTTGTTGTTCTCTGTTACGAGCACCTCACGGAAGGCTGTTTGTTACACTTATGTGGACAAATAAATGCATGGGGTTTTTTACCCTACCACGCGGTGTTTAAAAAGAATTTTATTTTGTCAGTAGAAAATAATACAGGAAAAATCTTAGAAGCATGCAAGCAAAAAGCCTAGAGAGCGGGAGGTTGTGTTAGGCATACCGGAAGGCTAAGCCTTCCCTTAGTAAATAAAGATCCATAGTTACCATACATTATGTTCTGAGTTCATTGGTGTCAAGCTGACATCCCCCTCCCTCATCAGGGTTGGGACCCTGCTACACCTGCAGAGGCCACAGTAGTTGCATCCCCTCACCAAAGACATGGTGTGGAAATCCTCCTCGTAACAACGTATAGATCGCAGCTGTCTATCAAATTGGATCCTGTTTGCAGCATATATGAGGGAAGACCTTTGTCCCCCTTATGCAAGTGGTTTGAGCCAGATTGGTGGACATCGCATAAAGTTACTAAGCACTAAATATGTTAGTCGCGAAAGTGGTCACTAAGTAACCGGACGTTTTTACAAACAATAGTTAAGCAACACCATTCTATACTCCATACTCCGGTGATAAAAGTCCCAGAAGTGAATGGTGTTGTTGGAAGAAGTAGTTTGAGAAATCAAACATACTTACTCACATATATCACTAGTAATCTGAGGATACTAATGGAACCATACAATAACGATATATCAATAGAGAGATAATAGCCCTGGGCGTGATTATCGGAACAAGTCTATCTCTTGCCTTACAGCTGTTGAGTACAGGGTACACCTACAACGCGGAGAGATTCGATAACCATGCTGGCCCCTTTGTTGGTTCGATCATGGAGACTATTATGCCTATGCAGTGGTGAGCAAGACGCTATGATGACGAAGATTGATCGCATAACAATAGACTGATCTGTGGGAGCACCATCCGGAATAATCATGGTATTGCTATTTGGAAGTCAAGTGAGATGACACACTTGTTTGGGTCAAACAGTTTTCGCACTTTTGAAGAAGACGGGAAATTGTTAGTAGATACTTAGTTAGTATGCAAAATAGATATAACCTGTGACAACCTAGACTGGGCATATAAATATCAAGGTACCTCTCGACCTATTTGAATATCATCAAGCAATAGAGAAAAGATCTTCTCAATATAAAAGGTTGACACAATAAAATCTTTGTTCATTCAAACCTGCCTCTACTTTAGTCATTGAGTGTTCCTAGAAAATCTCTCTCTACGATAAAGATTATTGGCCTAAGTTATCTCTTAAGTTGTGGAGACAGACTTCCACATAAAAGAACCTCATATGTCGGTCAAGGATGGTAGCTACCACCTGACCACTATGGTTATCTGTCTTTTGCCTGTAGAGATCAAGCTTCTTATAAGCCTCATCATCCGCTGCCCAGAGTCACCGTGATGTCCTTGCATCTAGATCTGAAACCCTAACTGAAGTATTCTCTCACTTTGCCTACATGAGTCAGTAGAGTTTGTTTTGAGGGAACTGATAGTATGACAATTGTATTGCAAGGTTGGGATATGTTGAGCTGCAGGCAAACTTTGTTCCCAAAACAAATACTTGAAGTATGTTCACCAATTTCACCAATACTGTCGAGTCACTGCTGCTCAGTGTCAATTGGGCACTCTGAAAATGCAGGAAGGGTCAAAGGTTAATGGACGTTCCAAAGCAGCGTGAAGTTCCAGTGCCCACTCAATCATCATATTTGTGGTATTCCACCTGATGCGAACATCAAGAATTGGGTTTAACCAAGGCCGGTTTACTGCTTGAGCCTCCATTTTCCAAGCTTTCCACAGTGTAGTTGAGGATCAAATTTTTGCAATAATCCTTCTCAGTCGGCTAAGTGTTGCTGCAGGCACTATCCCATCATTTCTACTTTCCTCCCAGCCTTCTAGAACTACCTCAGCCTACCTTGACTACAATTTCAATGTTGTAAGAACTATCTGTACTGTGAGATTAAGTACATGGGCTGGACAGCGAATTTTTCCATCGCATCTGACTCAAGATCTAGGTTGAAATTCAAGGACATTAAATAATACATCATTGATAGATACATTGTCGGTAGTAATACAATTGATAGAATCTTCGATGCCATACATGCGCAAAGCCTTCATTATTACAATAGTGATTTTTTCTACTAGATATGAGCCTATTAATTATTCAAATCCGATGGGTGTACTTACTAGTTTGAAGTCTATATTCATCGAGTGAGCAGTAATAGCAAGAAAGGGAATGTTATTCAAAGCTGACCAGGCATCACAGGTAAGGTTGATTTGTGCACCTTCAGAGCTGTGAAGCTGTAATCGCTGACAGACTTCCTTAAAAAGTTGGTAATAAAGTAGTTTAGGTATATTGCGGTAAATCATCGAGCGGCTCACTATGGCAACTTCACCATGCCAATAAGGCATGAGGTTCCGGAAAGACTCTACCTGGACTCCCCGGAATACCGTATTCGTTTCCACCACCGTGATTGCCAGTAGTCCCCGTATTCTTGTATATCAAATGTTTCTCCTAGTTGCCACTTTCGCGCTAGCAGGCTTGCAATTGTAAATGGGGTAGAGCCAGTCCGCTTGCGTTTGCCGGTAGTTGTCGCATCAGCTATTTGTTTTATTCCACTTTTATACTCCTCGTCCCGCGATGGTAGTTGAGAATACGGTGAGCGGAAATGCTTTTCAAATGCTATTGTTGTGCTATAACTTGGGGGATATGGACCCCATATATGCTGACAATGACAACCGTACACTATGTGCCTCTCCCCCACATTCCCAATAGCACTGAGAATCTGTTGTCTTATAATTAATCATTTCACGTACAGATATCCCGTAAATCGTAAATCGGGCTGGCTACTGAGGGTAGCTTCATCCTATACAATGCCTAACTTGTCTTCATCACTAGTGTTTATCACCAAAATATAGAGTTGGACACTAGAGTGGTCCCACTTGCCCCACCATCCGCTAAGCGGCCAACAAAGGTCAGGTGTCGCCCCCTCACTTGTGTGTACCGCACTAGCACGAGCTGACCCACTGGCAACTGAGGTCGATGTGCTAGCAGCAGAAGACATAGTGTACTAGCCTCTCAGTAGAGTGCAGATGAAAGAACAAGGATGGATTGTTCTGGACCATCGTTTGTCATAGCAGTAGTGGGAGGTGCTAGGCGAATGGTACGAAGCCATGAGGCACAGCGGTTGTAGGATACTTGTCGATCTTGTGGTTGAACATTCGGGAATCACTGTGGTGGTAGGAGGCCTGGAGTGGTGGCTGAAGCAGGTTATGATAGTTTGATGGATAAGTGGCAACAGTGCCAAGGGAGTCGAGTCGGCTCCAGAATCCCTGTTCGAGCCACCTGGAGACTTGAGCAGTCTCAAGCCTTTTAACCCCTTCAGCTTGAGTCCATTAGGCTCGAGTAGGCTCAGCTTGTCCACAACACTATTTGTCAGTAGTTACTGTAGTTTTAAACCACCTGTAAGGTTATCTGCCAAGTGTTTCAGAGTGGCCAATAAGCATGACAGTAACTTGCCTTCTCTATTTGTGCTGCAATTCGAGCTTGCACCAATTCCTTCTCATTAAACCCCAGTGAGTTATATTTATCAGCTACTCTTGTAGACGGGGGATGCCCCTCACAATCAAAATCGCTTAATAGGATACTAGCAACTCTGGTGTGGGAGAGCTGGAGGCATTTCCTGATAGAACTAAGTCCACAGAAGATATAGAGGGTGGCAAGAGAATATGACCAGCACTCTAATGCGGTGTCTCTAATGGTAATCACATGAAATTAGCAAACACAATTGGGTGTGCAGGCACAACTCAATTGAAGACAACTGAATAGAAACTTATAGAACAAAACCTATATGATATCATATAAGATCAGAAATAGTAACTGAAATTACTAGTAATAGAAGTATTCCATGTTGTTGAAGGAAACAGATAACATGAAGCATTTCTCAGTCAAACTAATACTCAATATCAAGAAAAACATATTTCAACTTAATAAATAGGTTCTAAGAGAGTCTTGAGGATGTTTGTTTATATACTCGGACAGGAGAAATATTTTCCTCAATTGCTCTGTTAATAGATATAATGACTTAATATGATAAACTGTAGTATATGTATCTATTATCGCTGAACCTTAAATGTTGAAGTCATATCACAGTAGAAATGGTCCTGTGAGATATGTTTTTGAAAGTATGGATAAAGGTAAACAATCAGTGATATGAGTAGTGTTTGTTACTCGGCCTCTGGGGCCCTGAAACACTCACGCCTCTGAACAAATTCCCTGCAGTCCCCTGTAAACAGCCAAGGACAGGTCATGGGATTTTTGGGCTTCCTAGTCCCTCTACAACACCGATTACCCAGACAGCCACTGTGAAAATATGTGTGATGAAATGGGGCTCCATCCAGGGAATAAGCTAGGATATGTCCTGCCCTCAGGTAAGAAGGTTATAACCCCAAAAATATCCCCCCCTACGCAATGGAATTGTTGGCCTAATGAATGAAAACTGAGTTCTGCCCACCCTCTAATACCCTCTACATATGTGACCTGAAAAAAAATTAATATCTAAAAATCATATGATAGATTAGTAAGAAGATTAAATGATAGAAAGCCTAGGGTGAATAGATAGGAGTATAACTACAAGAGTATGTTGACCATCTCAGCTCAGGCTCTAAGAACTGTTATTGTCAAAGGAAACTAATATTAATATAATTGAAAGATATTTTCCCTCTTGCAGTTGTATTTGGAATCTAAGGTTAACTACCTAGAAGTGACACAGGACCAGGAAGTGACACAGAATGCAACAGCAGTCAAAAAAGGCACCAACTTAACCATTTCTTCTCGAAATTAGACCCAACAGGATAGTATTAATTGAAAAACAATAGGAAAGCTAGTTGAAGCATAAAAAGTAAAAAAAGTAGAATCACCCATAGAATCATCTCAGAAAAAGAGGGGAAATCAACTGAAAACAGCAGGAGAGAAAACAGGAGAAATTAAACTATAGAAGTAGGTAAGAAGATATAAAAAATGCTGGAGGCAATCTTCTACTAGTTGAAAGAATATTGGAAACAATAGTGAGCAGCTGTTGAAGTCTTTACAGCACAGAGATAGTTAAAAGGTAGGCTTATTTAGTTGTAAAAAGATATTAATATTAGTAAGAGGTCCAGAAAGCAAGAGACAGAACCTTTCGGCCGAGAGGAGAAGTATAGATGTGGCTCAAAGTCAATTGACTTAGAGGAATTGAATAGACCTGGATTTCTTATGTTTTGGTACTTGCTTGACAGTTTTCACTATATTTTTGATTGATAACCTGAGAGTAATATTTTCTTCAAATTTTATAAATACTGGTTGCCTATATACCATGAATTACTTAGCTGAAGTTAGAACAAGCTTGTTTATCCTGAAAGGCAAAGAAAAATTGATTTGTAGGGAGTTTAGCGCTTCTTTTCCAAAATATTAAAGGGAAATATAAGTTGCAATTCAGAAATGACATATATGTAAGCAAGTATGTATTATTAAATACCAGAAGTTTTTGTAATAGTAGTAGCTATGTTATTACTTATAGAGTAGCTATAATCAGTGACTTTCAACAGTTTAGGCCTTCTAATATGCCTCAAGGCCTTGCCTTTTTATTTTTATTTTTCTTTTTCTTTTTCTTTTTCTTTTTCTTTTTCTTTTTCTTTTTCTTTTTTTTGTTTTTATTTTTTTTTTGTTTTTATTTTTTATTTTTTTTATTTTATTTTTATTTTTATTTTTATTTTTATTTTTATTTTTATTTTTTTTCTTTTTATTTTTTTTTAATTTTTTTTATTTTTTTTTATTTTTTTTTATTTTTTTTTATTTTTTTTTATTTTTTTTTATTTTTTTTTATTTTTTTTTATTTTTTTTTATTTTTTATTTTTTTTTTTTAGTATCATTTTAGTATTGTTTAAGGTACAAACTCCAGTATGCAGATCGCTCTGAGACAGGAAAAACCTCCACCTACAGTCCATCCCGTATCCCTTGTGCTAAAACCCTCTGACGCTGCCCGACACCAAAGCATCCGGTACTATGGGTAGAAAATACAGAAGCACATACAGGCCTGAATACAACGAACCAAAAATCCTCCACAGACGTGCAGCCCATAAGAAAACTCCCTACCCCAACAGTAAACAACCAAGGAAAGTACAGAAACCTCAACAAACTCAAAGAAGAAAAATCCCAGCCGAACCCATAAGCAACCCACCCATAGCCCAACTACTGACCCCATTCTGCCGCAGCAGGAGAGGGGCCAAGGAGCCAGCAGGACAATGCCGTAGGCCAATGATCACACACAAAGAAGTAAATTTACCTGCGGGTCTTACGTCCTAGACCCAAGGGCAGACAAGACCACCAAGAGAAAGATCGGTAACGGAAACCAACACAAGCAGAAGTGTGTGGCAGGGCGAAGTAGCGACCGTAGGCCCACCGGAAACGAAACTGGGAGGGAGTGCATGTCACCTAGAGGCAACAGAGGTGGCAGGCATGAAACCCCTACCCCAAACACAGGCAAAAGCCACGCATGCAGCCATGACAATCACCCAAGCCCAGAGATCAGAAGAGAATAGAGGCCCAGGGTGTAGAAGCAGTAGGGTACCAGCCGATATGACCATGAGGAGAAGAGGAGAAGGAGGGTTAGACCCAACTCTATACCATGAAAATTATCGGTAACCGCATTCGTGTCTGACTAGGCAGTCTCTCAAAGAGAAGAGACAACAGTGAAATCGACCGTGGCCTGTTGAATCTTTTCTCTTACTGCAAACCGTATTCCCGGCTGTCTGTACTATGAGCGTTGAGGAGAGTGTTGCCGACCGTGCAGATGCTCTAAGCGAGGCAGAGCAAAAGCGGGGTAGGGAGAGGAAACATCATCAAAACAAGATGAAATCCATCAACCCAGAGTGAAGAAAGCCCAAAGGGATAAACCTAAGGGAAGGGGAGTGTAGAGGATGTATGACTCCACCCCCTAGAGCAAGCTTATGGCGGGTGGTGGAGAAAAGAAAAGTGGTGATAATCCTGTGGTGTTGAGATTTCAATCGCCGGGTGTCTAGAGGAGACGGAGGATGCCTCAAGGCCTTGCCTGTCAGATATATATTGAAAAGAATTTCACTCATAATTCTTATATGAGGTTGAATTCTTCCATAGATATTCCCTGCTTAAACTCAATAGACATAGCTTAATTTCAATCATACTGATGTTACTAATCAAGAACTGTGTGGCTTTAGTCTAATTCACAATTATTAATACTCAGCAAGGAGATTTAGATAAAATTTGAAGTATCTTGAAGATGTGTTATAAACTATAGAAAGACATTCTAAAATTAACCACTATATGACCGATTTTGATTTAATATTGAGTAGGACTATATTGTATCATAATAGTAAAGTAATTCAGGGTATATAAGTAATCAATCTTTATAACATTTGTAATAGCAGTTACTATAAAGTTATGAATTTAAAATATAGTAAATACACTCTAGCAACTACCAAAATTTAAAAGATTTAAGCAAATTAAATTCCCCTGAGTCTACTAACCTTAACCCAGGTTTATAGTTTTCTGCTAATCGGAACAGTTGTCTCTCTTGCTTCCTGAGCCTTGTACATATATTAATATCATTTTACAACTAAATTAGCTTACATTTAACTATCTCTTCTGCTTTAAAGACTTGAACAGCTGCTCACTATTGCTCCGTATATTCTTTGAACTAAAAGGCGATTGCCTTGACTAAGTTTGTATATCCTCTTGCCTACTCCTTTATCTTAATTTCTGCTGTTTTCTCTCCTACTGTTTTTAGTTGATTTTCCCTCTTTTTCTGGGATTATTCCATGAGAGATTTTACATTTTTTACTTCCTATGATTCAACTAGCTCTCCTATTGTCTTGCAATCAATACTATCTTGTTTGGTCAAATTGGGTGAAGAATTGGTTGAGTTGTGGCCATTTTTGACTACAGTTGCATTCTGTGTCACTTCCTATTCCTGTGTCACTTCTAGGTAGTTGACATTACAGCAGCACTTACTTCTTCTTTATGGAGTTAAGAATATCTGATCTAGTCTGATAACCTTGAACAGGATACTTCCTCTATGCAGGTAATGGTTATTTATCTCTAGGAAGGACTGAGTTGTGGCAAAAGGTCAATAGCAGTATATATTCAACACTTATATCTAACATGTGATTACATAAAAGTAATGGACGTTAAATACTAAAAAGGAACTATCGTTAAATGAAACTTATTGGGGTAAAACACTATATATCTAGTTGGGACAGAGGGTTCAATAGAGAATAGGTGTTGAGGGTAATGAAGTTCAGAGAACACAGGGCAAATAACTTTAAAACAGAACTGTAACAGGGGCACGGTATAGAGAGGTGTACTATAAGATTGCTACTACAATAATGAGACAAAGTAGAAGATAAAGATAAGATAATTAATTGAAAGAAGAATCAAAGAGTAAAACTTAATATCTTTAAGCTTCAAAGCTTTAATCAATAAAGTTTCTATAATGATCATTGGTTATTATAATTAAATGGTAAATTCTTATATTTAAGTAGATATCAGATAGAGGGTTTTGACATTCACCATTCCTTGGATCTTGTGCAAGCACCATGACCTGCCCAAGGGTGTTTGAGGTTTATCCTCCATCACAAGTGATTCTATTGGAGGTATAGATCCTATACAGATATTGTTAACTCTGTACATATGGAGTGAGCTTTTTCAATGTATTTCAAAGGTAAGTGTAGGGGGAAAAGCTTTTTCCATTGTAGTCATGTTCTTGGCTCACTGACATTATCACTTCAGAAGCCAATTCCTTAGTGGTGAACTTACTTCCCTAGTGGTACTTTCATCTATACCAACTATCTTGTTTATTACTTAATCTACTTAGTTGACATATACAATAATCAGACTTCCAAAGCTCCTCCTGGGAGATATATCCAATTGCTTGACTCTATTAGTACTATTGTCAGAGGACAATATTAACCGCATTTCAAAGATCCATGATAACCCCCCGTTATCACCCTGCACTTTCACCACTATTTAGGTAACTTGATCTCACTCCAATATTAATTACTTCTAAGGATTCTACCTTATAGTATTTTTTTCTTCTTGGTTTTGGTAATTGTGGTGTTGTTGTTGTCATAAGTAAAGATTTTCCCTCTAAGTTAACCAGTGGTAAATTTTGTCCATGAAACATACATACTACTACCCATTCAGAACACCCTCTACTATCATAGGACTCACACCTTTAGAGCATGCTGATACCCCCTAGTAATACTAGAAATCAAGGGGCAAGTCCTGACTGTCTATTGAGGTAGTTGTCCTAGAAGCCCCCCTACCTCATCAGCCCATATAAGGACCTTCCATAAGAGCTTTTCGCTACCCGTAGCCTCAGATAGACTTCCATGTACCTTTAGGACCATTCCTTAGTAACGCCCCAATTGGTGGTTGCTCTCCTACACCTTATATATCCTGAGGAGTACATTTAATCTAGTAAAAGTTGACAACTCATTTTCTTTTATGACTGCTTCACTAAGGATCTACCCTTACTACAATGTCTATAACTATATACCTGTAGGCCATTGATATACTGTTCCTTTACCAGAGTGGGATGAGGCTGTAAGGAACCTCACATCGGTGATACAGAATGTCCAAACCAATGCTACACCTGCTATAGGCCTTCTCCTGCAGGTGCCTGCATGTCACAAGATATCTAAGAGCCTCTAGAGTGTAAGTCAATTGACTGCCAGGTCCCAGGATAACTTACGCACTGAAAATAGTATAATTGAGGTTCTTCAATAGTGTAACTAGGACCCCCTGGTATAGTAATAAAGTTTTCAACATTGGGTAACTTCACACTCTTAACCCGCTAGTCTGTTTCGGGTCTGCATGAGATATATAATATTGCCTTAGAGACCTGTGTACTATTTGCATCCTACTCTTGACTTTATGCAAATATGCTCCTGAAAGGTTACCCTTCCTGGTAAGGTAACTACCTTGTTTGAAGAGTTTCCTGTAGTCCCACGGACCTTGATCAATGTTACTGTAATAAACTAGCCTTCCTTGAGGTGTTTGTAACGGGAAACGACTATTATGACTATCATAGACTATCGACTAGTCTACATAGTTTGCTTCGTCTATTGTTATAGACTAACATTTTGCGTTCGTTGTAGGTGTAGTGATTGTAGGAAGTCCTATCGGGTAGGAATAGGGTACTCGCATACAAGCGAGGTATCATAGAGATAAGGGCATTAGGTATCTCGAACATATTGCACCTATGGAAGATCACTGTCAATGGGCTTCGCCCTTGCCCCAGTATCTGAGTGGCGTATTACTTAGACGTTTGCGTGAAGAGCTCTAACTACTGGGACCGTTTCTTTTTTTTTATTTATTTATTTACTTTTTTTTAAATCATATGTTCATTGTTTCTACGGTACAAGAAATGACATGCATCTTTCACGATATGGCCAAAACAAAACCGAAAATCAACTCTACAATCAACAAAAGAAACAAACATAACCAGTACCTTCAACTCGACCAATAATTATCGCAAAGCAGCCGTGGCTAAAATCAAGGAAAGTATAAACCGCTTAACGAGTCTCGAGGGCCAGGGGCGGGTAGGGAGGTATATTGAAGAAGGGGGTTTGGACTGGGGGTGTGGAGGGAGGGAGCAAGCGTGGGCATCCCAGGAGGGAAACCCGTGGCGGTGGTGCAAATGAACTCAGCCAGGGCAATGAGCAGCTGCTGGTGGGACCAGATCGGGGCCTCGGGGGCCAAGTCTGAGACCCCCTGGAGGAGGCGGAATCTGTGACGGGCGGAGGAGGGGCAGGACAGGATGGTTTGTTCGAAGGTCTGTGACGTCTTTGAGCACAACGGGCATGATGTGTCGGCATCAGGATTGCTCCAAGAGGGCTGAGCCGCGAGATAGCTTTTCTGAGAACGCATCTGGTATATCCTTCCCGCAACAAATTTGCCCAAGCCCATGAAGGGATTGGGACGTGTTGAGGGCGGATAGGGGTAGTATGGGGGGGCTGGGGTGGAAGACCAGTCAGAGAGGAGGAGTTGTTTAGCCCTTAGCTTGAGGCGGGTATAAGATGGAACAACCTCTGGGATCGGGGGCAGGTAGTCTGTTGAGTGGAGGGAGATGGGTGGCGACGTAGAGACGTCGTGTACAAGGGGGACGGCAATGTTAGCCAAAGCTGTGATGGCCTGGTGTCGGTACCTTGGGTTCCTGGTCTGGTCCGGAGCAGAATGCCAGTCGACGTTGAAGAAGAGATAAGGTTGGGAGGTAAAGTTCCCACGCACTATGAAGGTGGCACGGTGGGGCGAGAAGGTGGGAACGGACGTAGGGAGATGTGCCGAAGCAGGGTTTATCTCAGGAGGGGAGCAGATGAGCCTTAGACGGGCAAGGCGGTGTTGGTGGCGTATAAGAACAGGTAGCGGGGGAAGACAGGCTTTCCTGTGCAAACATGTTATGTTGGTGGAGGAAAAACAGTTGGGGATCCATCTACAGACCCGATGCCAGAAAATGGACATCGGGCCCATGATCGACGGGGGAGGGTTCCAAACAGCGGATCCGTATAGGAGAATTGGAGGAAGGAGCCAAGGCGCTAAGGGGAGACAAAGGTAGGGTGGAAGGCCCATCCCGGGGCGGGAGAGACGGCGATTTGTGGCTAGGGTGGCATTTGCAAGTATGTACCTCCTGGAGAAATGGGATCTTGGGTCAAAGGCGGGATTGTGGATAGAAGAGCTGACCCTCCAGTCGCACCGGAAGGGAGCACGATGGATCATTGTTCCTGGTGGTCCTCCAGTGGATCAGTGCGGTTTTCGGAACGGAGAAGGAGATGTTGATTGTCGAGGCCTTTCTCTTGAGCGCTGAGGAGCACTTCTGAAGGAGGCGAACATTGGTTCTGTATGAGGGCGATGCCACTGTAACAGCAAAGTCGTCGATGTAGGAGATGATAAGTGAGCTGGGGACTTCCAGGTGGAGGGAAGAGACGTATATGACGAACAGAAGGGGGGAGATGGGTGATCCTTGAGAGACCCTGACCGACAGAGGAGGGAAAAGGCGAGGGGACCCCTGGAATGTCAGGTGGCAGGTGCGGTCTCTGAGGAACGAGCCGACCCACTACACCAGGTATGGGCTGACCCCCTTTCTGCGGAGGAGAGAGAGGAGTGAGGGAGACTCTACGTTATCGAAGCCACCCTTCACATGGAGGAAGAGAGTGGAGACTTTGTAGTGGAGGCCGTGAAAGGACTGAACATTATGCTGTAGGACGAGGGCAGCATGGGCGGTGGATCTTCCAGGGGGGACCCCCACTGAAGGGGGTGGAAGAGGGAGGATGTCGTTGCTTGGGCTGAAAGGCGGGAAGCTACCACTCTTTCAAGGATCTTAGACAGCGTTCGAAGGAGGACGATAAGCCTAAAGGAGGAGGGTGAGTTATATGAGGGTTTACCCGGCTATTCGAGGACAATACCGAGTGCTTTTTTGGGGAGGGAGGGTGGAAACCGTGGGCCAGCAGGGGGTCCAGGAGGGAAGGAAGAAGGGAGGGCTTGATGCGGTGTAGAGACTTCAAGACAGAATACGGGATGTGGTCGGGGCAAGGGGCGGGGGTGTTCAAGCTTTTGGAGACAGCCCTGGATATCTCTGCGGAGGTGATGGGGGTATAGTCCTCATGGTGCGTGATGCGGAAGGGTGGGGGAGGTGGTGGTTTGGAGGGGGAAAAGTGGTCAAGAAGTGTTTCCGCAACCTCAGCTGGACTGGAGGCCCCTGGTAAGTCCGGGAACCTTTGTGGTGGGTGACCAAATGCGAATCTTTTGGCCGTCCAGAGGGAGCGCGGAGTGGCTGAGGATAAGAAGTCCGACCAGTGAGTTTTCTTGGCTGAGGCCATGGCCTTAAAATATGTGCTTCTCGAGCTCTTCAAATTGCTGCAGTTGAGGTGGAACGGGTCGAGGCGGGATATCCTTGCAAACTTGTGATACTCCCTTCTCAGAGACGATAGGCGAGGGGACCACCACGGCTTCGAGCAGGGGCACGGGCACTTGCTTGGGGAATGGGAGGTCAGGAGGGAGGTAAAGCAGGCAGTGGAGATGTCGAACCATCTACTCAGGGAGTTGGGCGTGGGCCTCGCCGGGTAGGGTAATGGAGTGAAGGTGTCTAGCACCTTCCCTACCCCGTCATGGTCAAGGAGGGCGCAGTGTGGAGTGGGGGGGGTAGCATAATCGCGCGGGGTTTTAGTGTTATTACACGCGGAATGTTGTCTGAACCAGAGGTGGGGAGGGGGGTATCCCATGAGGAGACGAGGGGGGAGAGGGTGGTATTTGCGAAGGCCAGGTCCAGAACAGAGGGTCGCGAGATGATCTCAAAGAGGAACCGAGTCTAAACCACTGGGGTGTAGAGAAGGTGCTAAGGGACGTCAAAAGCAGGATCAAAGTAGCGTGTAGAAATGGTATACTCCCTTTGGGATAGGGAGCGGCAGGGATCTGGTAATGGATGGGGGAGGTTAAAATCACCTAAAACCAGGGGAGGGTAGGAGAGAGAGGAAAAGCTCCGCTCAGGCGGTATGGAGCCGTAGGGGGGACGATTTGTACGAAGAAGGTACACCGAGGTGACCGTGAGGGAGCCGTGGGCAGACCCAAAAAGACCCTCCGGAGTAAAAACATCAACTGAGAGCATCTCCAAGGAGTTGTGAAAAACAGTTGGACAGTACAAATGTTCATTTAAAGTTCGAGAAACATAAATGGCAACCCGCGGGCGGCCAGGAGGGGGTGGGCGAAGGACATGAAACCCGGGAATGTTGTGAGAACCAACCGTGTGGAGGGGGGGTCTTGAATAGCAACAAGTAAAGGAGGGTGGGGCAGTATGGGAAAACTGTGAAAAAGTGAGAGAAAAACATCCCAGCTCCCAAGGCAGTTATGTTGAATGATTGGAAAGGACGGAAAGACAGCACTGCTGTCGGTGTAAGGAGTGAAAAGGTTCTCCATTATTGGGCAGAGCCCTCGGAGGAGTCGGAGTCTAGGGATTCCTCACCGCTCTCTCTTGGGACGAGGTTGTTGACGGTGATGGTGTGGTGAGCCCTCTCCCTAGGGGAGGAGCATCGCGGGGGAGTACAGGGGTACTCAGGGTGTGAGGAGGGGCACCTGGTGCTGAACGAAGGATCGTCGAAGGGCCAGCCTGGACTTTAGCGAGATCCATGCTGTCCTGCGTCTGTCGAGAGGGCACTTTTGGTCCATCTTGAGTGGCTTTCGGGCGGGAGGGACAATCCCTGCTGCGCGCAGAGTGCTCTTCTTGGCAGTTAGGGCAGCATGCCACCAAGGATGGACAGCAGTCGAGTACAGGTCAGAGATTGCCACCCTTAGGGCAGGAAGGGTTAGGGCAGCGATGCTGCGGTTTTGTATGGGTGCGCGAGCACAAGGGACCGACAGGCCGTGAGCTGGGACAGCGAGTGGAGATGTGGCCGAACTTCCAGCATTGCTTACAGTGGGAGTTCTTATAGGAGGAAGACATTTGTTCAACTTTCCGGTTCCGGGAGAAGAGGTTGATGGTGGGGAGGAAGGGCGTAAGCGTCGGGCAGGGGCACTGTAACAACCACAGAGGTGGCCCTCTTCAGTTCACGAGATTCCGGGTCCGGGTTAAGGTAACGTGCTGAGAGAATGGAGACTCCCCTGGCATTGCGGATGGACTCATGAAGAGAGGGGAAGAGTTGGTCATCTTCTGAGGGGAGGAAGGCAAGAGGGATGGAGTGAATCAAAAGTTGCGTTTCGTTCGGAGGGGCTTTGAAAAGATCCCAAGGGGAGTTGCCTACCGGAAAGGCCTTATTCAACCTCGAGGTAAGGGGAGCGAAATAGGGGGTATAAGCGGAGGTGGGGGTGTCAAGGTCGGTACCGAGCAGTGATACTGAGCCTTTGTCGTTGACCGTGCAAGTGAAGGAAAGGGGGAGGGAGCAGTTGGTTTCACTAAGAACAGAAGCAGCGATATCTGGGAAATGGGCTGCTATTTTGAGCGCCTCTGGGTGGGGTGTGAAGGTGGTTCTGCAGGGGAAGAATCTGCGGACAGCTTGAGGAAGAGGAGGGGGAGATTTCGTAAAAGCCTCTTCCGACGCAACCGCGACGCAGGAAGCCGAGACAGGACCTTGCGCCTGACGACCCTTTTTTCCATTAGCAGGGGGTGTGGCAGCTTGGGCATAGGTGGGGGTGGCCTTGGAGGTCATGGTGGTGGGGGGTGGCCAGTCAGAGTCCAGAACACCGGGGGTCCAAGCGGGACCAGGGGGGTATTGCCCGTTGGCGAATTCCTCCGCTTTCCAGGTGTGCGGGTATTTCTTGACAAACGCCTCAGGGTTGCCATATAGTGTGGAAGGGGAAGTTGATATGTCGTATCTCGGGAGATCCGGGTCAGCTGAGGGGGAGGGCCAGACAGTATTAGATGGTGGTGGGGGTGGAGCCCGAGGAGTTCTTTCTTTCCCTTTCTCTTGGCGAGCGGGGTTGGAGTTGCTGGTTGGGGCGGGACGAGACCCACTAGAGGAGTGTGTGGCCTGTTGTGGGACACTAGGGCGTTGGGGAGGGAAAGAGGCCTGAGCGGCTGACTGGAGGCGGGAGGCAATGTCACGGAGAAATGCCTGGAGTGGGGCGAGGTTTGGGGGTTGCGGGGAGAGGTCCAGATTGGCAACCTGAGAGGACAAGTCGTGGATTTCAGTTAAGAGGTTCTTGAGAGCAGTTGCGATGTGGACACTTGATTGAAGCGAGGTGAAAAGTAGAGGGAGGAGCATTTGTTCCCCGATAGAGAGGGTGTAAATGTTTGCTGGAGTAATGGGGGGAAAACCTGCGGCGGGAAGCCCTAGGTCGGTGGCATTCTGGTGGAAAATCGAGACCAGATGGTCGAGATTTCCTGTGGTAGGGATGGGAGTGAGAGGAGCTGGAGTAGTGTTTCTTCAGGGGCCACCCTGAAGGGAGGCCATGTTTGTAGGTGGGGGTGGGGACGTGAGGCCCAACTGTAAGGACGAAAAGTATGGAAGAGGGTATCGTGCACAGAATCACGGCGTGTTGAGAAATGTAGGGGGGGGGAAAGAGGGGAGCGGAAGAGTGCTAACTACTTTGACCGTTTTTTTTTCTTTTTTTTTTTTAATCTCGATTATTAATTGTTTCTATTGGGGCCATGGCACAACTGTGCTAAATCCCACGGTCCTAGGTACAACGGACTTTCAACCAAGCATGGGCCACGTAGTCCAAAACCTCCAACTACAGTCCATCCCACCACCCCCAAGCTAAAACCCTCTGAGCCTGCCCGACAGAGCAACACCTGCCCGGTAATATGGGTAGAAACGACAAGGAGATCACAAAGTGGGCCTGAAAGCCACGAACCAATAACCCCCACGAAAGCCTAGCCTAAAAGAAAAACAGCCCCAACCGACACTAGACACAACCAAGACAGAAAACAAACCCACTCCCCCAAGTCAAACCACCTATAAGCTAAACCGTAGTAAAGCCCCATCGGGCCCAGCTCCTGAAGGAATCGGGACTCCTAATCGATGGGTCTCAGGGAGACACAAAGGGGAGGTAACTCGCAAGGGCATATAGCCCAGCCAGCCGAGGCTCAGGAATAGCGACCGAGTTCGTGAGGATGCCGCCAAACGAAGGAAGGCTCGTAGCAGTCGGAGGAAGATCCGGTCGGCTATTTCGGGAAACAGGACACGGAGAGAAGGTTTAAACCTGCGCCCCTACTCCGAGGACAGCAGAAGGGAGCAGAGCTCTGAGGGTGGGCCTAGAGCCACAAACAGTCGGGTGCCAGCCGATCCAAACGTCAGGGGGGGGGAATGCGGAGGGCTAACTGACACGAGAAGTACGAGGAAGGCTGATGGAAATGATGTCACAATGTTTCAAAAAGTCGGACCCTATCAGCCGAGCACTAAGGAGAGAGTGCAATACCAGAGAGCAGGGCCACCGGGGACAGCTACTTTACCAATCGACCGAGACTAAAAGCCGACCATTGATGGGTGAGCAGTTGCCGACCGTGGCGGGCTGCCTAAGCGAGCCCAGAGAAGAGGGGGTAAAGGCGAACCCAATCAACCCCTAGGAACAAGGTTGCCAGGCGTGACTATCAGAATGGAAAGGAAGAGGGGAGGGTGACGGCTTCACTCAGACAGAGGCAATGTGGCGTGTCTGAGGAGAGGGGCGTGGATGGAAGTGACGATGATTTCTCGTGGAGTGGAGATTTCAATCACCGGAGGTGTAGCGGAGACGGAGGATGGTTAACTACCATGACCTTTTTTTTTTCTTTTTTTTTTTAAATCATATGTTCATTGTTTCTACTGGGAAAGAAATGACATGCATCTTTAACGATATGGCCAAAACAAAACCGAAAAACAAATAAACAATCAACAAAAGAAATAAAAATAACGAGTTCCCCCAACGCGACCAATAATCGTCGCAGAGCAGCCGTAGCTAAAATCAAGAAAAGTATACACCGCTTAACTAGTCTCGAGGGCCCGAGGCGGATATGGCGGGAGATTGAAGGAGGGGGTTTGTAGGGGGGTCATGGTGGGAGGGTGCAAGCGGGGGCATCCCAGGAGGGAAACCAGTGGCGGTGGTATGGATGAACACAGCCAGTGCAATGCACAGCTGATGGTCGGACCAGATCGGGCCCTCGCGGCCCTGGTCTGAGAACCCCTGGAGAAGGCGGGATCTCTGACAGGCGGAGGAGGGGCAGGACAGGATAGCATGTTCGAAGGACTGTGGGGCCTCAGAGCACAACGGGCAGGACGTGTCAGCATCAGGAGTGTCCCATGAGGGGTGAGCCGTGAGATAGCTTCTCCCAGAGCGCATCTGGTGTATCCTTCCCGGAACAAATTTGCCCAAGCCCATGACGGGATGGGGACGCCTTGAGGGCAGATAGGGGTAGTACGGTGGGGCAGGGGTGGAAGACCACTCAGAGAGGAGGAGTTGCTTAGCCCTTAGCTTGAGGCGGGCATACGATGGAACGATCCCCGGGATTCGGGGCAGGTAGTCTGTCAAGTGGCGGGAGATGGGCGGCAACGTGGAGACCTCATCTACGAGGGGGGCAGCTGTATCACCCAAAGCTGTGATGGCGTTGTGTCGGTATCTTGGGTTCTTGGTCTTGTCCGGAGCAGAAGGCCGTCGAGGTTGAAGAAGAGATAAGATTGGGAAGTAATCATCCCACGCACCATCAAGGTGGCACGGTAGGGCGAGAAGGTGGGAACGGATTTAGGGAGACGTGCCATCGCAGGGTTTATCTCCGGAGGTGAGCAGATCAGCCTTAGGCCAGCAAGGCGGCGTTGGTGGGGTACAAGAACAGGTAGCTGGGGAAGACATGCTTCTCTGTGCAAACATGTTATGTGGGTGGAGGAACAACAGTTGGTGATCCACCTACAGACCTGGTGCCAGAAAACACACATCGGGCCCATGATAGACCTGGGAGGGTTCCAGACAGCGGACCCATATAGGAGAATTGGAGCCAGGAGCGAGCGCGCCAAGGAGAGACAGAGGTCCGGTAGAAGGCCCATCCCGGGGGGAGAGAGGCGCTGAATGGTGGCCAGGGGGGCATTTGCAAGCGTGTACCTGCTGGAGAAGTGAGACCAGGGGTCAAAGGCGGGGGTGAAGATGAAGCCGAGCCACTTCAGGCGGGATTGTGGATAAAAGAGCGGATCTCCGAGCGGCACTAGGAGGGAGCACGGCGGCTCATGGCTCCTGGTGGTCTTGCAGTGGATCAGTTCAGTTTTCAGAATGCTGAATAAGATGTTGATTGGTGAGACCTTCCTCTTGAGTGCGGAGAAGGACTTCTGAAGGAGGCGAATGTTGGTTCTGTAGGAGGGCGAGGCCACTGTGACAGCAAGATCGTCGACATAGGAGATAATAAGTGACCTGGGGATTTCCAGGTGGAGGGAGGAGACGTATATAACGAATAGGAGGGGGGAGATGGGAGAACCCTGAGGGACTCCGACCGAAATGGGAGCGAAATAGCGAGGGGACCCCGGGGAATGTCAGGCGGCAGGTGCGATCTCTGAGAAAAGAGCCGACCCACTGGACCAGGTATGGGCTAACCCCCTTTCTGCGGAGGAGAGAGAGGAGTGAGGGGGACTCCACGTTATCGAAGCCTCCCTTCACATCGAGGAAGAGAGTGGAGACTTTGTAGCTGAGGCAGTGAAAGGACTCAACGTTATGTTGTAGGACGAGGGCGGCATTGGTGGTGGACCTTCAGGGGAGAGACCCGCACTGGAGGGGATAGATGAGGGAGCATATCCCTGCGTGGCCTGAAAGGCGGGAAGCTACTACTCTCTCAAGGATCTTAGAGAGCGTACGAAGGAGGACGATAACCCTAAAGGAGGAGGGCGAGTCGTATGAGGGTTTACCTGACTTGTCGAGGACAATATCAAGGGCTATTTTGAGCGAGGGAGGCTGAAATCCGTGGGCTAGCAGGGGGTCCATGAGGGAAGGAAGAAGGGAGGGCTTGATGCGGTGTACAGACTTCCAGACAGAGTACGGGATGTGTTCGGGGCCAGGGGCGGAGGTGTTTGAGGATTTGGAGAGGGCCCTGGATATCCCTTCAGAGGTGAGGGGAGTATAGTCCTCATAGTGCGTGAGGCAGAGGACCGGGGGAGGTGGGGGTTTGGAGGGAATAAAGTGGTCAAGGAGCGTTTCCGCTGCCTTGGCCGGGTCGGAGGCCCCTGGTAAGTCCGGGAACCTTTGTGGTGGGTGACCAAAAGCGAATCTCTTGGCCGTCCAGAGGGAGCGCGGGGTGGCTGAGGCCAAGAAGTCCGACCAGTGTGCTTTCTTGGCCGAGGCCATGGCCTTAAAGTATGTTCTTCTCGCGCTCATCACATTGCTCCAGCTGAGGCGGGACAGGTCGAGGCGGGATATGCTGGCATACTTGTGATACTCCCTTCTTAGGGATAATAGGCGAGGGGACCACCATGGCTTCGAGCGGGGGCACGGGCACTTGCTTGAGGCATGGGAGGTCAAGAGGGAGCTAAGGCGGGTAGAGGAGAGGTCGAACTATGTACTCAGTGAGTTGGGCTTGGGCCTCGCTGGGCAGGGTAATGTGGTGAAGGTATCCAGTGCTTTTCCTACCACGTCTAGGTCCAAGAGGGCCCAGTATCAAGTAGGGGGGGGTAGCATAATCGCGGGTAGTTTTAGTGTTAGCACACATGGAACGTGGTCCGAACCAGTGGAGGGGAGGGGGGTGTCCCATGAGAAGACATGGGGGGAGAGCGCGGTATTCGCGAAGGCCAGGTCCAAAACCGAGGGTCGCGAAATGGTGTCAAATGGGAACCGAGTGTACACCCCGGGGGTGTGGAGAAGGTGGTACGGGACGTCGAATGTGGCATCAAAGTAGCTGTAGAAATGGTAAATTCCCTTTCGGATAGGGAGTGACAGGGATCTGCTAACTGATGGTGGAGGCTAAAATCACCTAGAATCAGGTGAGGGTAGGAAAGAAAAGAAAAAATCCGTTCAGGCAATATGGAGCGGTAGGGAGGCCGATTTATGCGAAGAAGGTACACCGAGGTGACCCTTAGGGAGCAGTGTGTGGATCCAAAAAAACCCTCCGGAGAAAAAACATCAACTGATAGCATTTCTCAGGAGTTGTAAAAAAGCAGTTGAGCAGCACAAGTGCTAGTTTAAAGTGCGAGAAACATAGATGGCTACCCGTGGGCGGCCAGGAGGGGGGGGGCAAAGGACATAAATCCCCCGAATGTTGGAAGAACCGATCGTCTGGAGGGGTGGTCTTGAATAGCAACAAGCAAAGGAGGGTGAGGCAGCATGGTAACGCTGTGAAAAAGTGAGAGAAAAACATCACAGCTTGCAAGGCAGTTGAGTTGAACGATTGGAAAGGACGGGAAGACAGCACTGCTGTAAGTGTAATGAGTGAAAAGATTCTCCATTATTGGGGAGAGCCCTCGGAGGAGTCGGAGTCTAAAGATTCGTCACCGGTTTCTCTTGGGGCGAGATTGGTGATGCTGATGGCGCGATGGGCTCTCTGCCTAGGTGGTGGAGCATCACGGGGGAGTACAGGGGCACTCGGGGTGTGAGGAGGGGCACCTGGTGCTGAACGAAGGACCGTCGAAGGGCCAGCCTGGTCTTCAACGAGATCCATGCTGTCCTGCATCTGTCGAGATAGCACCTTTGGTTCATCTGGAGTGGCCTTCGGGCGGGAGGGGCAATCCCTTCTCCGCGCAGAGTACTCTTCTTGGCAATTAGGGCAGCATGCCACCGAGGATGGACAGCAGGCGAGGATAGGTTGGAGATTGCCACCCTTAGGGCATTAACTACTGTGACTGTTTTTTTCTTTTTTTTTTCTTTTTTTTTTTTAAAATGATATGCATTTGTTTAAGATACAAAGACAGCTTTGTTTGATTTTTCCCGTTTCCTTCTGTCTGGATGAATGTGCCATGGGTTTTCCTGACTCTTCCTGCTTGTTCTTGATTTGATTCCTTTCGTCTATCTTCTTAGCTAGTCAAGGGTTTCTTGTTGGGAGCGAGATGTGCGGTTGGTTCCACACCAGAGGGACTTGGGGGGTTGGCTTTTTCCCAGGGGTATTGGAGGTTTTTTTATGGCATAGCGCGAGCTGGCAAGATTTTGTACCTTAAACAATTATCATATGATTCAAAAAGAAAAAAAAGAAAAATAAAGGTACAAAGACAGCATTCAGCTTTAACGCTATGGCCAACAAAAACCATACCCTCCTCACCGCAGGAAACATCCAAACCCCCAAGTCCCTCTGGTATGAGACCAACATCACATCTCTCCTATCGCCCAACCAAATCCTACGAACATACTCGTTCATATAAAGGAAGTAGAAAGGAAAGAAACAAGCAGGAAGGAGAGGACAACCCTTATCGACATCTGCAAAAACCAAAAGTGTAAACAAAAGAAATGTATGAACCCCTGACAAAGGAAAATTACGTCTAATAAGTTACGTGTATGAGCCTGAGCTAGGAAGTGAGAGTGTGGACCTGCACGCCGGAGTGGTGCCGGGGAACGAAGCAGTGCCCGATGGCTGGATGGGATCACGGATGGCCGAGACTCTCATGCGGGGTCCCGGTGGGTGCGCCAAAACGGCATTAGCGATGGCCAGCAGGACGGGCTTAACCGAGGTGGGTTTTTATATAGCGACCAAAAGATCGACCGCGGGCGGGAAGCAGTAAGATGCCAGCTTAGAGGGTGGGAAGAGGGGGGGGTGGATGTAGCTGTAACCGAGCAACGGGACGAAAACCAGGAAGGTAGAGGAAGGGGGATGGGAGGAGGAAGGACTTCCGAACACTTGGGACCACCGACAAGAGTAACTGCGGCCGATGCTTTTCCGAATGCGAAACGAAGACGAGGTGCTGAAGTTACTAACCGAAGTGTTCCCCGAGAGGACCACTTAACCGAGACCGAAAGGTACTTCGCAAAGGGCTTGGAAAGCTCAGCGCCGCCCGTGAGCGAAGGGGACAGAATACCGACCGTGCAAAACCTAAGCGAGATGCAAAGGAAGTGCGGAGTAAGGGGGAGAACCAAACTTCATGAGCGTGAGTTAACGATGAACAGGAACATGAACCCTGTGGGGGAGGGGGTAGACCCCAGAAGCCCAGGAGGAGTTGTAGCATGGCTCCCCTAGGCAGAAGCCATCAAGCGGGAGGAGAGGGGGTGGTGGTGGATCCCACGATGATTTCCCGGGTGTTGAGATTTCAATCGCCGGAGGTGTAGGGGAGATGGTTCGTGTTAACTACTGTGACCTTTTTTTTCATTTTTTTTCATTTTTTTTCATATCATTTAAATATTGTTCGTCAGGCTAAAAAGCTAAATAGGTACAAAATGCCCATTCACCCTAGGGTATGGAGCCAAACAACCTCCAGCAACAGTCCATCCTGTCTCCCTCCTGCTAAAAACCCTCTGACCCTACCCGATACCGTTGGGACTAACGAACTATGCCGTGATATGGGTAGAAAACTACAAGCGAAAGTACAGGCCTGAATACAACAAACCAAAAATCCTCCGTAGACGTGCAGCCCATAAGAAAAAACCCCAACCCGACAGTGAACAACCGAGGAAAAGCAAGGAAACCTCAAGCCCATCTAGAAAGGAAAACCCAAACCCAAGAACCGTAGACAACCCACCCTTAGCCCAACTGTAGACCCCATTCTGACGAATCAAGGAAGGGATCAAGGAGCCAGCAGGACAAAGTCATGGCCTCAACAGCACGCACAAAAGGGTAAAAGTATCCGGGGCATAAAGCCCGGCCGAAGGGGCAAGCGAACCCCGGAGGGAGATCCGAATCCAAACCAACAGATAGGAAGTGTGTGGCAGGACAGAGTAAAGACCGTAGGCCCACCGGAAACCGGACTGGGGGAGGTGCATGTTCCGCAAGGGACAGAGGTGGCAGCATGATACCCCTAGAAACAAGAGAAGCTCACCAGCACACACGCAGCCATGCCAGATCCCAACTCGAGATCATCATGAGGGAACAGCGGCCAGGCGGTGAGGGCAGTAGGGTGCCAGCCAAGGAGAGAAGGCAGTAGGGTGCGAGCTGACAAAACCGTAGGAGCGGAGAAAGGAGGGGTAGACCCAAACCGAGAAGTACAAGGGAAGGCGACTGAAGCGAGATCACGATCTTTCAACGATGCCGACCGTACCGGACAGGACTCTCAGGACATAGTGCAATACCAGACAGCAGAGCCACTGGGGCCACTACTTCACCGATAGCCAGAGACTGCGACCGACCCATTGACGAGGTAAGGGGCTTGCTGACTGTGCAAAGTGTTAAGCGAGAGCAGCGAAACACAGTACGGAGAGAGGAGGGGAGAGTAACCGTGAAACCCCTAGACAAAGACTGCCCATAGACAATGCCATCAGGAGGGAATCAGAGGGGAGAGGCGGAGGGGAGTAGCTTTACCCTTCTAGGCAACTAGGCCATCAAAGAAGGGGAGAGGGAACCGTCCGTGATGATTTCCCATGGTGTTGATATTTCAATCGCCGGAGGTGTAGGGAAGAAGGTTCGTTGTGAACTACTGTGACTGTTTGTTTTTTTTGTTTTTTTATCTCGATTATTAATTGTTTCTATTGGGGCAAACGCACACCTGTGCTCATCCCACAGTCCTAGGTACAACGGACTTTCTGCCAAGCGCGGGCCACGTAGTCCAAAACCTCCAACTACAGTCCATCCCGCCCTCCCCAAGC
>Ga0307509_10001726_pt1 | contig 36380 bp, 54 predicted proteins | sample 10_EM_MG_FD_202245 | JGI IMG/M metagenome (GOLD analysis project Ga0307509, IMG submission 202245) | Populus trichocarpa ectomycorrhiza microbial communities from riparian zone in the Pacific Northwest, United States - 10_EM | ecosystem: Host-associated > Plants > Roots > Unclassified | place...
TCTCCGAGCTAAAAAAAAAATGCTCTATGGCAGCCATTGTCGACCATCCTAAATCTTCCACGCATCCTATCCTTTCCACACACGGCCGATCAAATTTCGGTTTTTTGGACAGCATATCACGCGTCACGGTCTGGTGGTACCGGTCGTGGATTTATCTGTGCCTCAATCCCATTGACATCCTTCCGACAATTGGAAGAACGCAGTCGACGTTATCCCTCCTTCGTCGTCCCCTTGCCTCGAACCCTCGAGGAACTTCCTCCTGAGGTCCCGTTTGTGGATCGGCAAACCCCACATGAGTTCTATTATCTACAATGGGACTTTCATGCAAGCCCCGAGGTTCCATCCAACGAGGAAACTTTGTTCCGAAAACCTGCGAAAACGTCTTTGCCGTCTAATCCTCAGGCTTGCACTGTGCTTTTCACACCTCTTCAAGAATACAAATTGCGGGGCTCTTTTGCCACCCCGTACCTGGTGATGACATTCTACACGGACTTGGCCGCCACACATAAGGTCGTTCTCCTTCGGGGTGAAATTACGCCATCATCTGCTGGTGGAGATAGGTACATGTTAACGCAAGCTGATGCGCAAGTTCTGGCACTGGCTCTACAAAAATTCTATCTTTGGAACACAGGGAATGATCCTTCACAACCTTCGGAAGGAGAGCGTTTACTTCGTGCATTCCACGAAACCCCTCAGGATTTTAAATGGGAGGATCTGTTGAAGTTTGATCAATTGTCCATGTAGAGGGTTATTATTTAATCTAGATATATTTATAACCCTCATCGATTGCCGCAGAGGAAAGCCTAATTCAAACCCTGGGTCTTTCTAACCATTTGCCTGCTTCCTCGGCTTCACTCTCCAGAGCCATCAGTGCCTCCCCGATCTCGCCTTCATCTTGTAGTACCATTTTAATCATATCCCGTTGGAACACGCGGCCGAATTGCTTGACGAGCACGGGAATTTCATCTTGGACATTCAAAGATTTCCGCAGTTTGCTTTCTATTGAACCGGCTTGTACATCGGCGAGACCACAAGCGACGATCTGGTTAAACCATGGAAGAGGTTCACGTGTGATGTTCAGGGCAAACCCATGAGATGTAAGACGGTGTCGGACTTGGACGCCGATGCTCCCTATTTTCGTGATCGGGTCAATGAAAACTCCTGTGTGTTCCGATGGCGCATGGGCTAGGCCATGGGAATCTTGGAGGTGAGATTGCAGGAAGGTTTGAATACGGCAGACATAGTCACGAGCACCCATGACAGGCGAGTACCGCGAAAGATCTATCAGGGGATATCCGACGACCTGACCAGGCCCATGATATGTGAGTTGGCCGCCACGGGTTGCAGATACGAAGTCGGCGCCGAGATTTTGGAGCCTGAGTCTGTCATCCTGTATGGAAGGCTCTGCCTGTCGACGGCCAGCCGTGTAAGTTGGGCGATGCTGGAGGAGCAATAGAATATCTGGATGTGCAGACTGACGACGGAGCTGAAGCTGTAGATTGTGGATGCGGTCCTGGAGGGTCCAAGTCGGGATGTATGGGAGAGGACGGGCAAAGAAATGGTAGTAGATGGGTGGTGGCATTAGGATCTAAAGGATCATGTGATACCACCCTTATCTTGCAAATTGCCAAGCAAAAGATAAGAGGCGAGCTATATATGATATGCCCCTTAGTACTCATAGCTCAACAATCTTACAATTTATGGACCTAAGTGCGTAGTACCCCCTTCTCCCATTGTCAACTTCGCTCATATAGATTATTATTATAGGAGCTATCGGCCAGTATGTCTGCCCGTTCAATATGCATAGCGTCCAATATTTATAACCTCTCTCCTCAGATTCGACCGTGGTGACATATCTTTCATCGTCGTCGCGGGCGCCATGGTGTTCTTCATGGTTCCCGGGTTGGCTTTCCTTTATTCCGGTCTCTCTCGTCGCAAAAGTGCACGTATGTTGTCGTCGCTATCTGACCATTTTTAAATCTCACCTCCGCACCAGTTTCTCTCATATGGGCCGTTGCAGCCAGCAATGCCGTTGTGATATTTCAGTGGTATACTCTGGGCTACTCTCTGGCCTTCTCGAAGACAGCAACAAATGGCTACATTGGAAACCTAAGAAACTTTGGGCTCATGAAGGTTGAAGCTGATCCCTCTCCGGGCTCCCCTCTCATTCCCGAGATTCTTTACAGTTTCTTCCAAATGGAATTTGCCTGTGTAACCGCTGGTATCTTAATGGGTGGTCTCGCCGAACGTGGTCGCGTTTTCCCAGCCATGATTTTCATATTCTTTTGGATGACCCTCGTCTACTGTCCACTTGCTTGTTGGGTATGGAGCACCCATGGCTGGGCTTTCGAATGGGGTGTTCTAGATTTTGCAGGTGGGTATAAGTTATATCGGCCGAAATCTTTTCTTTTTACTCACTTTACCCATAAGGCGGCGGTCCCGTTGAAATCGGAAGTGGTGTAGGTGGCCTGGCTTATGCCTGGGTCATTGGTCGGAGGAACGAACGAGAATTGCTTAACTTCCGTCCTCATAATGTTTCGTTGGTTGGCTTGGGAAGTAAGTCCACATCAAGCATTCCTTCAAAGGACGAGCTCTTACATTTTGTAGCCTTTATGCTATGGTTTGGATGGATTGGGTTCAACGGAGGAAGTGCTTTCGGCGCAAATCTCCGTGCTATCTTTGCCATTTGGAACACCATGATTGCTGCTGCATTCGGAGGCATGGTCTGGTGCCTTCTCGATTTCCGCATCGAGCGTCGGTGGAGTATGGTCGGATTTTGCTCAGGTACAATAGCCGGTCTCGTTGCAGCCACACCCTCTTCTGGCTACTTGAAACCATGGTCGTCAATTATTGTTGGAGTTTTTGCGGGCATTTTGTGTAATTTTGCCACCAAAGGTAAGGTCTTCCAACTACTTCTTAAAACCAGGTTTCTCATTTTATAATATTATTCAGTCAAGTTTTTGTTGCGAATTGATGACGCACTCGATCTATTCGCGGAGCACGCCGTTGGTGGCATTGTTGGTTTGATATTGAACGCATTCTTTGCCAACACTACCATTATTGCCATGGACGATGTTACCATTGGAGTTCCTGGTGGTTGGGTCGATCACAATTGGAAACAACTTTATATTCAGTTTACCTATGTGGTGGCGACTTGTGCCTACACTTTTGTCATGACGGCTCTCGTGGCAAAAGCCGTTGACTTGATCCCTGGCCTGAAACTTAGAAGTAGTCCAGAAGGCGAGATGCTTGGTATGGACGAGGTCGAGGTACGTTCGCGCCTTCTATTTACTTGTACTTCAACCAAATCCCCCCTCTCTTTATAGATCGGAGAATTTGCAACGGATTACATTGAACTGCGCCGGGACGTTGCGGACTGTTCGACTTTTGGTTTCACAAGAGGTTCTAATGGATTCATCCGCCATGATGCGACGAATGAAATACATGCTCAAGATACCAGTCCTAACGAAGACAACCATCAACATCTTGGTGAACCCACGGAGCCCGAACGTCTGGAACCCCTCCGCGAAAAAGTGAATGCAGAATTATGACTCCATCATAGTTGTGCCAAGTCATCTGTGCTGTACAAAAAATTGGATTCCTTCATACTTAACTTCCTGCGTAATATTGTAACCAAATCATATTATTAATAATGGTATATCATCCCCAGGGAGACCTCTAGAATCTATCAATCCCAGCCAAAGTTGGAAAACTTTGTTGAAAGCGTTTTCTTAGTCCACTGCAGATGCGGAGATTCGCTGAACAGGGTCGCCCACCACTGATGCCAGTGGTGTCGAATTCATCATTCAGAAGTAGGTCAAAGATGTTCCGAAAAGACGTAGAAAGGAGGGGGACTACACGTACGACTCCAAAACCTTTACTTGCCATAGAAGAATAATACAAAGGGAGAGAGGAAGAAAAACGCTACATGCAGGCTGTTCTTCTACTTATCACGCGGTTGTTCAAGTGAAATGCCTAATCAACCCTTCCCCGTCCCCATCAATGACTAGCTTTTCCCCGACTACTATCTTCAGTTTTCCAGTCGAGCTTGCCCAACACATCCTTTCATACTGCCATCCATGGGATGTTGCAGTGTTTTCAAGAACCTGCAGAGCAGCATTCGTCCTGGTTTACCTGCCCACAGACCAGTACCTGTGGCGCCAGCTCCATGCTACCCACTTTGACTGCCCCCGATGGATCTCAGACCCATTTTCCAAAAAGGAGAAGGTCAATTGGAGGGACGAACTAACTAACCGGCTAAAGATCGAAATATCACTATTCCATGGCCCCGCTACATTGATCGAACGGAAGCATGCTCTCGACATGTTAATTACCATCATTGAGGACTCCTCCTGGGCAATTTCGCAAACAGGCTCATCCCTCAACATCGGATGGCTTCGTACCATCCTCAATGACAGTCTCCTTCTCACCAACCTCTACTCTATACCCAATTCGGAAGAATATCCCCTGCTCCACGCCCGGATTCGAGCTTACCTTGCTCTGACGGTAGAATACGAGTTTTCCAAGCGGGACAAGAGGACCTTTGCATTATTACTTGGTAGGCGTGACAAGAGCAGAGCATATGTTTATGATCTGCGTAATTGTAAGGCAGAGAACAAATGGGGTCCTTTTTTGCCTGACGGCGGCGTTAACTGGGTTCACATCGAACACATCATAAATGTCGTGTCGCTAAATATTCGAGACCTCCCTGGGAGTTGGGCCCTCACCAAACCACCTTCATGCTTAGGGCCACTGAACGCATCATTCCCTACCCATGTTACGGGTCCGACTGCTGCAGGTGACTGGGCAGGAGTGGAAGGTGTGATACCTGTTCGTCAATTCCCTGCATCGCTCAAATATATGCATACCCCTCAGGTACCTGGAGACGTTACGTATGTTTTATGGATTATCGGCGAGTAAAGATTATGATCTTCAGTAATTTCTGCTGAATCCTCGCTCATGTACCAGTGATTTATTTGGTGAGTAAACGACTAAGGATTTATCCTGCAGTTTTTGACGCATCGTTTTGCACAATAGCGTTCAATGTGAGGAGACTACCATTCGACCGCACGAATTCCATCTAATATACGCATGTCCAGTTCACCGATCTGGCCGATGGTCCCAGGCATCCTAAATTTTTCAAAGATCCCAGGTTCCGAGAAGCAACGCGCCTCATTGAGGTCAAGTTAAACCTTATTCCTTTCGATAAACTCCGCTTCCATAGACATACCGAACTCCCCTCCTCCAAAAACCCCCAGCACCCCCCACTTTTCTTTACTGGGTCCTCCAAGGCCGTCAATGGTAATGAAGCAGAGGTGGAGGGATTTGTTACGATGGGAATGGACGGGATAGCCAGATGGCAGCTCGTGCGTTTCTGGCTACCTCCCAAGCTTAGTTTTCTGAATATAATTTTCCACCATAGACATCAATATATGACGGACATGCACAATGGAGGTTTGTTGTCACTTTCCTGGTGGTAGTTCTTCTGGATTCCCTTGACAACTATGGTCGTATAGCTCCACTGGTGTCCAGATAGGTGGGGTTAAAAGTCCCATGGGGGTCGTTGGTATCTGGACAACAACCCATCATGATCAGGGTATGGTTGTACTTGCAGCGACGTGCGACCTTCCACTAACCTTGCGCCCCAATCAGATGACCCTGTCGGTAAGACCCACTCTGCTGATAGTTATCGACATCCATTGAAAGCTTGAAAGGGCCTTTCTGGCTATGGAAGGCCGATGACGACTCCCCAACTCACCTCATGGAATTTACATGATCATTTTTCACCTCCTCTTCCTTGGGCTTTTATGATACGTGGACCTATATTTTTCCTCGTGGAATCCACCTAGTTCACTAAAATGTGTGCCAACTTGAATGACATTGTCTGATATCTGAACACTGAACCGAGGGGGTGGGATTCCGCAAAGAATAGGTGGTGTCCACAGGTAGATTGATACAAGTACAAAATCAGATCTGTAGTGCCTACATTGTTCCTGAACATTCATATCATAAAAATCTTGTAGAGTAGGTAGCAGCGTTGTATAGATATTATGACGCGCTATTAGTGATGCCTCCGAGCAAGTATCGTACTGGCGAATAGGTACAACACTGCAGTGACGTATTCCATCACGAGGCTCATCACAAGGTATAGAATCCAATTGCCAGTGATGGGATTTAATTTGGCAAGAGTAGCATTTGAGGATAGTTTGAGGCCATATAAATCTGAAGAGGACCAAGCTGCAAGAACGGCATATGCCATGCGTACGCCCAAGAAAGGCAAGCCAACCGATATCCCCCACAACAGCTGTCAATTTCCACAAAATTAGTGTCGTTTGAAAGCCAATGTTCTATGGCTCACATTTCGACGATAACTTCGCAAGTGCCAACGGTATGTCCATGTGCCAATGTGCACAATAAAGAGAATAACATACATTCCTGCGTACACGCAGACACCAGCTCGTCTCAAAATCGTTGCAAGGTTCTGGTTTGCTGTCGCCTGTGTGCCAAGGAACCCTCCTGCAATGCAAAGACCTAAACCTGCCAATCCCAAAATGCCGATCAACCTCAGAAGGATCGTGATTCGTGGATTTTCACTGTAGGTGTGCTGCCCACTGCAAATCCCAAAAGAAAAGTTAGTTAATAAAATATATTTGGAATGAGAATGGTGTACTTACGCCATGCCGATGAAACCTAGTGAAGAAAATAGAAGTGCTACTAAACCAGTGAAATCCATGATATAGGCTGCATTGAATAAGGTGATTTTTGGTGGCTCAAGCATCTTAGCAGCAACGATGAGGGCAGAGCCCGCAATCCGAACTAAAGTAATTGGTCAGTTTTATGATAAGGCTTCCGCACTGGAACAAAATAATACAGACTTGCGGAGAAAATAAACAAGAAAAACCAGCCTGCATCACGCCTGAATGCATAGCGAAAGATCAAGGCAAGGGAGAGGGCCGCAATAGGGACATAAAAAGCAAGTTTTGCAGCTGCTATTTTGCCTCTGGTATCTAGAGTGGGCATTATTGGGTCGTAAGAGGTATCTTCGGCGTAAGGAGGAGCTGCGTTCAAAGTTCAACATCGTGGCCTCCCAGAATGGAATCCTGATCGCGCTACACAGCCACGTTTAATCCCCGATTGTGATCGAGTGATTAGATAAACAGAAGTTTTTAACCAGTGATGAGACTCCCAAGGCGTGTGCCGTGGTCCTCCCTGGCAGAATTGGACAACCTTTGCACCTCCATCTATGCGGATGAGAATGACATTCCCTCCAAAATTTATGCCATTAACAGGGTCCGTACTTTTCGCTTCCTCCGATCCACGACTTATGTATGCCAGATCTCCGCTTGGAAGGCCGTCACAGCGACACCACATGCACTCGAGTCTACCCTAGCTCTTCTTGTGGTCATAGTACAAGACAGACAACCGGTGCCCATTTCCGCTATTTTTTTCAGACAAAGCTATGCCACAGCCATTCTTAGACTGGTCAATGGCCTTGTTGATCCACTCCAAGTCAGCACATATGCGCGGTCGATTACGTCCATAGCTCAACAATTAGGAATCCCGCCATGGCTTGTAGAACTAAGGCATGCCGCAACTCACGAAGACCTTCCGAGCCTTGACCTTCTCAGAGAGGCCGCAAGACAAGTATGTTGCCCTTATACTACACGACGATTCGCTTAATATTCGCTCTGATAGGCTATGGCGTGGCTCCTACAAAATTACTTCTTTCCACTTCTGAACCCAATATCCAATAATCCCTCCACTTTAAACCCCGTCCGACCTCTGGCTCCTTCGCTGAAGTTGTACAAGAATACAATGAAGATTGTGACCCGAGATCTGTCGCTGATGTCACAACACAAACCAAGGTTAGGAATCATCTTGAGAGATTTAGAAAAGTGGATCGCAGAAAGTGGGGTAACTGCAGATGTCGCGATATTGGGGGAAATTCAGTGCCAAAGGAATCACTGGTCCGAAGGCGGTGAGACGGCAGAAGGGAATCTAAAAGAGCTATGGGCACTCGAGGAATTCTGCAAGACACTTGCTGAAAAAGGAATGCTTGTCCCTCTTTCCAAAAGGTTTGAAATTCTTTATCCATTTCCTCAAAATCTACCACTGACAACTCTGCAGAAAGAGGCAGCTCCCGGGACATGCGCACCTTCCAACTCCCACATCCATAAGCCACTGGGAACCCCTTTTACTACATCTGCAGGCAACGCATCCCGACTTTCCCTACGTACTATGCAGAACGTTTACTTCGATCCTCTTGGGCACAGTCCCCTCAACTGACACATTGGATAACGCACATGATCCTTCTTATCATACTTACATCGCCTGCTGGGTGACTTGGATCATTGAAACTTGGAAAAACATACCTGATCTCAAGTTGGAAACCTTATCTATCCTCATGAAGGGTTTGGGATATAATCCGTCACCACCGTCCCAGAAAGCAGCGTATGTGCATATTCAAATTTGATTGTGCTCCAAATTTTCAGATATTGTTTGCAGTTTCGATCTTCTAATAAGACTATGTACTGGGCTTGAAGAAATGGAAGCCGTAACCACTCTCCTTTCAACAGGGAGTGCTAAATTTCCGAAAACCGTGAGTTACCTCCCTGAAGCACAATCCTTTTTGTTTTATTTCAAGCTAACTCTTCCCCCAAAGTGGGGCCCTTTTGACCTTGATATTATGAATAAGAGACAGGAACAGCTTCAATCCCACCTACATACATCGAGCGAGATAAATTCAATTCATCCAGACGAAACAATAGCGCAACCTGCTTATTATGTTCCAATATCAGGATGGTGTATTTTAGTAGAGAACAGAGGCTGGAAATCTTGTCCAGTTGGTAATTATTATGAAAATTAGATTGTGAGTATAAACATATGCCATGTACCTGTCATCGTAAGCACGTCTCACAGCTTTGGTCAACCCAACCAAGTGGGGTTGTTGCAAAGAAGCCCCAGAAAGTAAGAGGAAACGACGTAAAATCTCAAAATAGTTAAAGCATGATAGGAGAAAGCTAGAACTATGCCGTGATATGGCGTACGATGCATGACGAAGTTATGGCGAGCGGGGAAGTTTTCGTGGCTGATTTGGTTGTCGTGGTTGATGCAGTACGAGGGCTTCAGTTGCATCGGTGCGGGCACCATCACTTCGACTGTCACTAGCACTGCGGCCTTCACTAAGGGCTTCGCTCTGTGATGAGGAAAACGGGGGGTAGCGGGGGGGGAGCTCCACAATGTTAGTACCGTCTTGATGAAAAATAGTCACAGGAGGTTGTTGACTATCATGGTGAAGGACATAAACCTGGCTTGGTGTCGTAGTAGCGCCATGGGGAACAGATTCGTGTGTTGAGGTGACACGGGCTGGCACACTTGCCGCGTAGGACATCCGTCGACCTGCAGGATGTCGTCCTTCTTCGTCTGGCATAGAAAATGGTTCCACATGGTAGGAAGTGGACCCTGGGCCCATTCGGTGCATCATAGACGATGGATTTGATGATTGCCCTGGATGGGTAAGGATTCCGGAGGAGGACACCGTGGGCACAGGTCGGTATTGTCCTGGGCCAGAGCCGTGTTCAAACATCAACGCATGGGGGGTTACTGGTCCATCAGATGCCATATCCACGAAACGATCTGATTGCAGCTTCTTTTTGTACTGTCGCCTCAAGTACAGATATGCTGCCAAAATTCCGATAAGGGTGCCAACAGCCAGCCCGCCAACTCCCGAGCCCACCACAACAGGTAGTCCCACTTCTTTACTAGAACTGGCAGAATGTTTAGAGGATCATTAATATGAAGGGAATGTCTCTGACCTTGAAGTAACATTCCCTGCCAAGCAAGTAATACTTCCTCCACCTCCAGCATGCAGAGGTCCGTTCGACCACATACTCCCATCCGCATCAACCAAACTAACAAAAAATGGTGAGGCCCAAGAAAGGCTGACAGTCCAATTGATGGGTTTAGTGTCATGGGACGTTATATTGTAAGGAGGATGAAGAGCAGGCGCGACCTATGTAACAACGATTAGCTTGAACAACACAATTCAATTAAACCAGCTCACAGTAAGAGTATATGGGGCAGTTCCGTTAGTTGGCTGAACAGAAATAGATGTACACTATGATAGAGCTTAGTATGTATGATTTTAATGTCATTTTTTAACCATACTTGGTCAACCCAACCGAATTGTGACATTGGACCATTCTCGACTTGTGCTTGAACCCCGAGTTGCGGCGGAAAGGTCACATTGGCGCAGGTTGGTAATGAACTCGGTGGAATAACGGTATACGTGGCTTGACAACCGCCAGTATTTCCGAACTTGTCGAACTGCAAAGTCTTGGGAAGTAGCTCTCGCTCGAGGAGATTTCACATACCATGCATATTTGATACTACACATTGATACGATGAGAAAGCAAGAACTGATGTTCAGCAGTACTCACAAGTGTGCCCGGGGAAAATGGGACAGGCCAGTCCTAGAAGTGCGTGAGGAAGCACAGATTTCAAATAATGAAGACGCCATACGTAGCTGAGAGTATCGCCTGCTGGAATAACAAGCGGAACCGTGAACGTTCTTGCAAAAAAATGTTAGCGATGCAGGAGAGACACGGGCTCCCGGACCACTCACGAAGTATAGACTTGCAGGTAGTAAGGGGCAGTAGGATTTGGTCTGGAGAAAGGTTAGAACAGAACAGCAGCCCTTTGAGAAAGTTCCACACCCAGTAGCAGTACTTCTTGACCAAACGATGTGGATGGTTTCACACTGTTCTAAAAGTCTATTAGCGAGAATTGAGGCCAAGAAAGCCTGGCCAACCTGTCGTAGGGATCGGCACTGGCTGTCCTGCCTTGTTCCAATCGAAGAAGAAAGACTTGAAAACAACAGAGATGAGAAGATGGATTTCGAAATGAAGGTACCGGTTATACCTGTGGCAAAAAAGGTGTCACGATAACAGAACTTTGCGCAGCTGCTAACAAGCTTGAACACCAGAAAAGGACAACCTTCAGACCGAAACAGGAGGAAGGTTTGTTGGACGGCATGTCTGAGATAGAGGGAGAGAAGGAAGATGCGACCCTGTCCAAAGGCTGTGCCACGACCGAAAACACTTGGAATGTGCGGCGTTGAGGTGGCTGCACCGCAAACGAAACGAAAAGTGCTGCAGTTTCCCCATCAGATCTCCAGGAATGAATTGTGGACAAATTTAGATTGAATTTAGATAAGATAAGTTGATTTGTAACCACCTCCATGAAATTCAACAATCCCCTTCCCCAGCCTCTCCCAAAGGAATGCGAAAAGGCCGCTAAGATATGTGCGCAAAAAAATCCTACCACCATCATCCTTCTGACTACGACCTCAGTTAAATCCTTCGTTGACAGCACCAATACCGGCCTCGATGGTGTCATCCCCAGGACCATTCTTGAGAATGCCAAAGGCTTCGCGATCTTCACTATAATCAAGGCCGGCTTCGTATTCTCTGCTCGTGCAGGAAGTGGCATTGTTATTGCCAAACTGGACGATGGAAGTGAGTCCACAGGTGGTCCCGACTTCAGGGTCTGATCGTTATGACAGCGTGGTCTGCTCCCAGCGCGATAGGAACTGCGGGAGTTGGACTCGGTGGTCAGGCCGGCGCAGAGATGACAGATTTCTTAGTCGTCCTCAATTCTCGCTCTGTGCGTTATGTCTCCCTTTGCTGGATTCATTTCTGATTTATTTATTTTTGGAACCGGTTGGGATTCTGCAGGCAATCGTGAGTGAACTCGATTCCTGTCATTGCTCTATTTTTCGAAATCACACTGGATAGAGATCTTTTATGGCTGCTGGTTCGTTAACGTTGGGAGGTAATATGAGTCTTGCCCTTGGTCCTTTGGGACGTAACGGTGAAGCATCCGGTGCATTGAATACAAACGGGAAAGTTGCTGCCATGTAAATTTCCCGGTTATTCTTCTCTTCCAGACCATTGAAATAGTTCTTTACAGGTACAGTTATTCGAAAACTCGTGGACTATTTGGGGGGGTGTCTGTCGAGGGTTCTGTCATCATAGAACGTCAGGACGCCAATGCGCTGGCCTATAAATCCCCCGTCACAGCGAGATTGTTGCTAGGAGGGACCGTTGAGCCTCCGCATTGGGCTACGCCGTTGATTAAGACCCTCGAGGCATGCACTGGTATGCCTGGAAATCGGGAATGGATATATGACGAAGGCAGCAGAACTCCAGGGACCTATGCCTTTGGAGGAGTGTCCAGCCCCGGCCCAATGTCGAGAGCCCCTTCCTTCCTTCGCAAAAAGAAGAAATCGGAGACACCCCCATTTCCTCCGGAATCATGGGGCGAAGAGACTAGAGGAGGTTCTTACTTCACCCCACAATCCCATTCACGTAATTTTACGTGGGATGGCAGTGGTCTTCCTTCTCCAGGAAGCTTCAGTACACAGTTCGAATCTGACTTCAGTGCTGACGGACATGCGACGTCGGTAGGAAGCTCAAAGCTTTCAATTCCATCTAGTTTAAATGAAAAAACCTCAAATTCTTTTATCTTCTCCGCTCCGAGTCTAAAGAAATCCAATCATGCCACAGGGATAGAGGATACACCACTTTCACTAACCGGGCATCAACGCACAACTTCATTAGGGAAAGAGTATAAATGGGCCAGCCAGGAAGATACTTCTTCAACATCACCTCAAGGGAAGCCACTACCTTTGGACACGCTGTTCTTCAAATTACGAGCAGGATTAGAGAAACCATTATTGCCACATGAGGGCGTAGCTCGTGCTGTAGCACTGTTTGACTTTAATGCTGTGGAGGTTCGTGATTTGCCTGTTAATGTCGATTCCACCTCTCATATTTCACTTGCTTCAAGAGCGGCGACCTGTCATTTCGAAAAGGCGATGTAATCACAGTCACGAAGAAAAGCAACACTATTGATGACTGGTAAATATTGGTTCTTCCGTAGTCCTCCCAATTTTGACTTTGCTGTAACAGGTGGTCAGGAAACATCAATGATCGACATGGGATTTTTCCTGCCAATTTTGTTGAGATCATTTAAATATGATGCTTCATGTATTCTGTTTCTATGTGTCTGGTCTGACTACCCTTCCCTTTCCAATAATACAAATATGATTTTACATACAACAATCCTGTTCAATAGTAATACAAATAGGTTACAAGAATAGCTAACCGTCACAGGAGGACCAACTCTCTACCGTAATTGATAAATTTTGACACTTTTGACTTCCCAATCTAGAAGGGATATCAGGCTCCACCGAGAATTCTTTTTTTATTTTGAAAAACAAAAACTTACAAGCTTCGTTCATAGCGGCTCCATTGGCTCTCACAAATGCCTCGCAGGTAGAAAAACCTGTTTTTTGTGCGCAGCTTTGCTCCTGACCAGGAATACCAGATGAACCCCATACAGCGCTAGCCCATTGACCACTAAAGTCCCGGAAATAATTAGATGGTAAGAGTGGTTGGTCAGGTGCTCACCATAAAGTCGTATCAAAAATGGCATGATGATTATTGAAAAACTTGAATGGATCACAGGAGGCCGCAGGCCACCTTGCCTGCGCAGCCCCCCATGTGTCTGGTTGAGGAACTCCTGCGGCTATGTCGGCTGATTCGGTGCCGCGGGGGAAGAAGTAAACAGCAACACCAGTTGAATCCCATTTCACTGGCTTTTGTTCAGAAAAGGAGGGACAATAGAAACGATAAATTTACATACTAGCATATACTCCGCCGTTATTAGCATTAAAACCTGCACCAAACGAGTTGCTTGCAGCTGCACGGATGCCACAACCTTGATTACCAGTGGTCAGAGCTGCGCAATTTGTACCTCCTATAACATTTCCGGAAATGGCCAGAGTACCCGAGCTTGAACTTGCCAAGGTACATCCAATATCTGTATGAATAGTTGCTTGGTTGTTAGTGTAGTCATTGACGCCTTCAACGATGTCAATCTCCCCGCCAAGGGGCCAGTTCGGACCTAGAGCAAATTGTTGGGTCAACTTATTTCATATTACAATGGTAGCTCACCATTGGTCCAGAATGCTCTAAAGCAAATATAATAGGCTTCAATATACAGAAGCCTAAAATATGAAAGGAAATACTGACGGCCAAATGCCACACCCTGTCGGCATATGAACTGAGTCCATGATGAACAGAGCCCCATTGAATTGACTCTGCGTTGTGACGCGGACACTCTTCCTGTTTCCTGGCACAACAGAGGTGGCCTCTACACGCATAATGGCATTACCGTCGCCATTGACCTCAAGAAGTCCACTTGAACGCTGTTTACGACGGTTAGGTATATTAGTAAGACAACACGGTGAAAATAAGCTGACTGCAGAATTCTGGTCCAAATAATCAACGATTCCTAAAGACATCAATAAACAAGGGACAGATGGTAAATTTAAAAGAAATGGTCTAATACCTTCCGTTGGGTCTGCACCAGTGAAGAAATCCCAACCATCGAAAAAATTGCTTCCTTCCTGTGATCATGATTGGTTATCACATGGCAGCAGAAGTAATGAGTTAATTTACATGCGACTCAACAAGCTTCCACGGGGAAGATGCTGGTATCGTAGACGTCGGTCTTGAGCTTGTCGAAGTACTTGTTGGGCGTCCGGAGGTTCGACTTGCACTGCTGAGAGTGGAACTAAGTGTCGAACTGGTATTACCAGGGCTGCCTCCCGGTCCGCCTCGAAAGGTCACTTGCTTTCCGGGTTTGCAGTATATGACATGGTGTGAAGTCCCGGTGTCCGCTCTGGCAGCAAGGACGCCACCAAAGGCCACCCGTAAATCCCGAGCGAGACTGTGGGTATGTCGAGCGGCACGTTGGTGGATGGCTTTAACCATACGTGGAACGAGCCTCTGAGTGGCAAGCGAGAGATCAACCAGCAGCATAATCACACATGCATAGAGAGCGTAGAATTTGAGAATAATCATAGAGGGGAGCAGTCAGATGGCGGGTTGAGGGATCTATTGGGATGTGAGTGTTTAACAGAGGGTATATATGGGCTCAGCCCAAGGGGTAAAAGTAGAAGTGGGTTGGTGGCAAGGCTGAAGGCAGGAGGAATGGGAAACCGATACACGAGGCCTGGTGCATGATTTTGCCTCGTCTGGTGTTCACCACATGGCCTTTGTTCCTTAACACTTCGGCGCCAATTACATAACTTGCTGGGCAAAGTGATAGCCGAAGTTGAAACAAATCCGATGGCTCAGTCAATATATATATATCTAGTACTAAATAAACGACAGACAAAAGAAACCAGCATCAAACCAAATGCCCGGGCATACATGGCGTAAAAAACATCAACGATGTGACCCAGGTGAAAAAGCTTCTTTCAAGCTTCGCCGAAGCTCGTCCTCACGAGAGATGCTGCCGTGTGACGAGCCTGGTTGACTCTGAGAACCTGGCCCACTCGTGGAAATGAGGCCGTCAAGGTCAAGATCTACGAAATCCAGAATTCTGCGTGAAAGAAGCTGTATTTCCCCTTGACCATCGTTCGTCTCGGTTTCCTGATACGAATGCTGAGAATGGTGAGACCGGGGAGTCCCGATAGACGAAGAAGGGGAAGTCGTGCGTGATGTTGCCAGAGTTCTTATGTTTGGTATTAAAATGTTAGATGTGCGGATATTGCTGATAAGTTGAGGATCTAACAATAAGATTTCAGAATTTTGCAGCGAGGTGAACATTTTTTGAAATAGAGACATACCGCCTGATTCAAGTAGTTGCACGATCGTCCAAACAGCGATGTGCTGGAATGTAGCATCTGGGCTAGTCAAGAAACGATATAGATACTTGTGCATTCCCCCGTCAGGTTTGTCCCAAACATCATTGAACGCGGAATAGTCATCAGTAGGGGAGCGGCCGTCTTTGGAGGATAGTGAGATGTCAATAACTGTGGGGTGGCAAAAATGTGCACCTTTCGATGACAAGTTGCCAAGAGCTGCTGCGCTGTTCCCTTGAACCTCAGAGCTTGGTGAATTGGTAAGTGGGATAAGGACCTCGCATATCCCCATTTCCAGAAGTTGTCCTTTAAGTTCATCTAGGGTCGAAAGGATTTAAGGGATAGGAATCGTGCAATTAACTAGGGCTTACCGCTCAAGGCCAGGACAGCAACACATGCAGTCATTTCACTCTGCACATTGATTGGGACTTCCAGCACCAATTCTTTAATTGACTGCACAGCACCTGCCTTGACGATCGCCTTCTTGTTCTTCTCTGAACTTGCAGCAAGGTTTCGCAAGGTGGAGATGGCGTGGCATTGAACTTCTTCGTTATCCTTGAAGGAAAGAAGAGTAATCAAAGGCTGCAAAAAGCCGGATTCGATGATTGGTGACTCGTTCTGTGGATGGATAGACACGTTTCGCACACATGCAGCAGAAGAAAGGATCAGTGGAAGATATGTAGATTGGAGGAGACGAAGGAGTGACTGCAATCCATCAGCTTTGACAATCTCCAGTTGGTATTTTTCTGCATGGATATCAAATGGTGGATATCAAGAGAGAAGGAAAAGTTCTGACCATCGCTGGCAAGGTTCCGGAGAGCGAGGGCTGCTTGGCACTGCACCTTCAGGCTTGGGCTGTCCATAAGCATGACCAGACTTGTCACAAGCTTAGGTTCGCTATGGGCTAATTTCTTCCGATTGGAGCCTAAATACAGAGTTCATGAGCGTGGAATGCACTTAAGAAGGTAATACCTACCATCAACAGCAATATTGCTCAAGGCGGTAGTGCAATAATATTGAACATCGGTGTCGGGTGAATTCAAGAGGCTGACAAGAACAGGGATAGCACCGGCATTGACCAGTTGTTGTCTGTTCTCGTCTAGACAAAGAATAGGCACGCGTCCGACAATAAACAGGAGTATCACCTACCGGAATGGGTCATGTTGAGCAAAGCACCGGTGGCATTGCGTTGCACTCGCATGTCCTTTGATCGAGCAAGGCGTGTGAGGGGAACCAGAGCACCCGACTTCGCGATCTTGGTCTTATTATCGTCTAATTCTTCAGTCAGTAATAATTTTTTTGAAGCGAGCTTCTTGGGATAATTAACCATGGGTGGCGAGATTCGTCACACAGCCAACCGCGTTACATTGGACTTCCACATTGGGGCTAAGCATTTGACGGATCAACGGCTCCAAACCTCCAAGCTTGACGATGAGCAGCTTGTTATCGGCTTATTGGTACTGGGAAGTAAGCAAAAGGCCTTCGCACAAGGGATATACGGGCTCACTGTTGACTGCCAAATTTCCTAATGCAGCACTGGCCGCCCGCTGTACTTCCGTATCATGGCTACTGAGCAAAAAGAGGATGGGGTCGAGAGTATCTCGCCCAACAGGACGGACCTCTTTCTCTGTGATTTCAGCAAAAGCCAGAGCGGCACTCCGTTGCAAGTCCACATTGTCGGAGAAGGACAGTGTTGTCAAAGCGGATAGCGGTGACCCCGAAAAGAAATTGGTGGTGGTTCGATCTGTGACCCACATCGACTCAGGAGTTCAGATTGAAAATATAGAAGCAACTCACTTTCTAGGTATTGCAGTAAATCGGCCACGGCTTCCCTCTCGTTCTCCAGTAATAGAGGTTCATAGGATTGCGACCTGCGCCCTTGGACTAATGTCATGCTTGAGCAAAAAGCGCAATGCAGTCACAAGACGACACCCTACAGCATGATTCACAGCAGCTTGCGATGTTACCCATGAGGAATATACAGCGGGATGAAAGTGGGCGGGAGACAGGGCTGCGACCGAGGACTTCCAATTCAACACTGCACAAACCCGACTTATCCGCACATGTTATGACAGTGAAATTATTTATTTATTATTTTACATAATGCAGCAACTCTAAGTCTCTATTCACTAAGTTCATCATCCGAGTCCTCTTCGCTGAAATCGTCTGCAGCTTCATCGTCAATGAAATCCGCGGAATCCCCACCATCACTGCCATCGAGGTCCTCTCCCTCATCATCATCATCATCATCAGCACTAGCTCCTCCAAGCTCTATGTCCTCGATGCTACCTTCATCGTCGCTATCCACTTCCACTTCCACAGCACCGTCGTCTGAATCAGTCTCGCCTTCGATGTACCTCTTAAACACATCACTATCCTTCTTTGTTGGCTCCGCTCTTCCCACTGAAGAAGTAAGTGATGCTGGGGCCGCGGCCGCACGTAATTCAACCTGAGAAAGAACCATATCTAGTCTGCCGCTAAGGGTGAACAAATTTTCATGCAAGCTCAACCTGGCTATTAATGTCGCGTGAAGTCCCGAGAGTCGAGCTACAAGATCAGGAATCTAATAATCAAATTAACTCTGTGATTTCTTTGAGAATGTAGCGAAAGTCATACTGTCATTAAATGACCTGTGTGGACAGCCAGGACTGTTGTCACCCATGTGAGGAGGCCCGAACCACGTTGCGAGCTTGCACCTGTAGCAGTGCCCTTCATGTTGGCCGCGCGCGGGCCCCTTCCAAGCCTTTCCACACAGGCCGTTATAAGTGGTACGGCCAATTGTGGTGGTAACCTGCGTACAGTGTTCCCAATTAACATAGGTTCTGAGTGAGCAAGACACATTTCCAAAAGGCGAGAATCAGATGAGTGTAGAGCTTGTATGAGTATGCGCGTTAGGGAATTGACGGGAATCATGGACGTTTCGTCGCGAGAAGACTTTTTTGCTGATTTTGTATGTTGGGAAGTTTTTTTTGCGGCATGGTCACCCTCGCTGTCCGAGCCGGCATTGAGTCTGCTTTCTGTTACCACACTCAATCGTTGTCCTAATGACATTTCAGCCAGATCGAGTTGAAGGTCTCCGTTAACATTCTGTTGTTCGTCAGGCTCTTCGCCTTGGTCGATATCGAAGCCAGAACCAAGGCCAGCTGATTTTGGTTCGACATAGCGTTTATTTGGCGCTGACTGTAAATGAAAATTCAGTGATGGGAAACCATACGAGTTATAAACTAACCTGCACTTGCTCATGCTTGGAAATATCAGCCAGGTCCCGAAGACTCAAATCTTGGATATGGTTCCCGAGGTCATCTACAAATGACTATCTAAATGTAAATTGGGAGTTCACCGACTTGTTAATGAATTACCCACAAGTGTATCGAACACGGGTTGCGTTCCCTTGAGAAGTCTAGCTAGACGAAGAGTCCTTGGATTTCCAGGAATTGACACGAAATCAATGACTGGTGGGTCGAGGGGTCGAATTTTGGAAACACTTGAAAAGCTTGAACGAGGTATGAGAGCGTGAACTTTCTGTGCGCTCTCCCCCGAACTGGAAAGAGCTAACAAAGACTGAGGTATAGGAACAAACGATAGCTTCCCAGATGTAGAGAGGGCAATGAGTGTTGCTGGCGAGGAGGAGGAGGAGGGGGTAATCACAATGCTTCGGACGGTAGAGTCGAGCGAAATAGAAGCGACTGGCTTATGACTTGTATTTTCCACATCCCAGATATAGATGAAGCGATCGCCCTCCGCTGTGGAAAAGAAGCGCGTTGCTGATTCGTCCCATATTAGCGCCTTAACTGAAGACGCATGTCCGGTGAAAACTCCCAATGGTCGAGGTTTGCTGAAAATAGATTCTCCAGATGTCGAAACATCGGTAAGCAGACGAATGTGATGATGGGCAATTAATAGATCCCCCTGACTGTCGTCACCCGGTCGGACAGCCAAGGCACTACATGGAATGCGATCATCAGGCCTCCAACTCTTCAAAATAGAGTTTTTTTGAACATTCCAAAGGCGGATGCAACTATCAATACTGGAGGTCCAAATAAGTGACTTGTTGGTATGTCCGACGGCCACAGACAATATGGCGGAGGTGCTTGTTGGGTGCACCAACACGCAGACGACTTTCGACTGTGTAGGGGAAAAGAACAGAACGGAGCCCTCAGAAAGTCCAAGAACGACAGCTTCCTCATATTTTTGTTTTCCTTTCTTTTCGGGAATAGATTCGGCTGTGGTTTTCTTCCTTTTTCTGCTTGGGGAATTGGATTCCAATGGCAATTGCGGCACTGTGCTCCAAGTCAAAGCAGAAACACGACCTGATTCAACAATGTGCTCTCCTACTGCACGTCCTGACGTGGTATTATAAACGCGTAACCGGTGTTTGTCAACCGAAAGTATCACGAATGCGTACAAGGTGCCATCTGGAGAAAAGGATGAGATAATGGGGTGGGTTTCCGCGAAAGAGGGCTGGTCGATGGCCGAGGTAGAGGCCAAGGTGGATTTGGAATGACCTTTAAGCCCTTTAGGGTACAAACTGGAAGAAACCTTTTTCGAGGGAGCCATGTCCAATGGGTAAGGTGAGGCTGCTGGTTCAGTTTTTTTCTTTTCGACTCGGATCACATGATCGGGGAAGCCGAAACAGCTTTTGTTCTGCGAGACACTTCATTGATCTACCAGTTTTTTCTCTCTTCTATCAATCGTTGGACTCCAGATCAAGGACCAGAAATTTTCTAATCCCTTCACATACAGGAAACTTTATCCGCCGCACTGCAGAGGTTGAAATAAGTACCATCTACCAGTGGCAACTACCAGACGGATTTGAACCATTTCATATTAGTTCTACTAGTATTATTACACCTCATGTTTAAATAACCTATGCTTTATATAAAAACGGAACCAGCATTGAAACGTGTTTGGCGGGATGAAGCCCTTGCTTTATTGTATCCCTTTCTAAGTAATATTCTTTAGTATTTGGAGGAATACAATGTGAGATGCTTTGTGATCTTGTAAACTTTATTCCATGACCTACGTCCTGGTAGTACTTATGCCATCCACCAGTAGCTTTTCCAAAGCTTTTGTATAGTCGCCGCGGCAATGCCTCTCTAACCTAGATCATGTAAGCTGGTCACACCTTCATACCCTCCACCATTATGAACTACATCCAGGTAAGGCCTTTATCCTAAGAATGGCTCGATCTAATGCTTGCTGTTGTAGTTGGAAAAGTTGGGTATGTCGGTTGACAAGTGAAGTGTCCGAGTTTCTGCTTATAACTATCCTCCAGGCGAAGGAACTTATGCAACCGTTTTCAAAGTGAGTGTCGCTGTATCATCCTGAAGAAACTGCTGTTCACCATCATCCAAGGGCCGTTCCAGAACAACGAATGAGATTGTGGCTCTCAAAGAAATTCATCTTGACGCCGAAGAAGGGACACCGTCCACCGCCATTCGAGAGATATCCTTGATGAAGGAGCTCAAGCATGTTAACATCGTTCGATTGCACGACGTGATACACACAGAAACAAAGCTAGTTCTCATATTCGAGTACTGCGAACAAGATCTTAAAAAATACATGGACCAACATGGAGATCGCGGCGCTCTCGACCCCAACACCGTCAGGAGTTTTATGTTTCAGTTATTGAAGGGAACAGCTTTCTGTCACGAGAACCAGGTTCTTCATCGAGATCTCAAGCCTCAAAATCTCCTCATCAATAGGAAAGGAGAGCTGAAACTGGGCGATTTTGGGTTGGCGCGGGCATTTGGTGTTCCAGTCAATACTTTTTCAAATGAGGTACTTCAAGTAATCTACAAATCCGGCCAACATTCACCTACTCTCCTAGGTAGTTACGCTGTGGTATCGCGCACCAGACGTTCTGTTGGGTTCTAGAACGTACAGCACCTCGATTGATGTCTGGTCTTGTGGGTGCATATTCGCTGAGATGATATCTGGTTCCCCTCTGTTCAGAGGACGCGACAACCAAGATCAGTTATTGCACATAATGAGAATTATCGGTACCCCTTCCGATGCTCAATTTCAGAAGATATTCAAGGAAACGGTATGCTTCCTACTTTCCTTCATCGACAGGTATTGATACCATTGAGTAGCCTGAATTACAAATGAAGCAGTTCCCTCGGTATCCGAAGATGCCCTTCCAGCAAGTCCTGCCCAAGGCATCGCCACAAGGTAATACTGTCGAACTGGAAAATCCACTACGAATTAATTGCGCCTTCCTAGCCATCGACCTCCTTGAGAGACTTCTTAAGTTTGACCCAGCCGAGCGCATATCCGCAGCAGAAGCACTCTCCCATCCGTACTTCACCAATGCAGTCGCCCCTACCCCTTTCGGTTTGAACACATCCCCTGGATCAATGCCTCCTCCGGCGTTCAACTTTCCACACCCCCATGGCCATCAGGCCCCGCAATACCATCAAGCGCAACAGGGCCAACCTCCCCAACATGTTCACCCAAATCAGTATCGACCACACCAAATGTACAACCAAGACTCTATGGCGGTGGCAGCTCAGGCAGCTCAAGCCCGTGCTCATGCCCAAGCCATGGCTCAGGCACAAGCACAAGCACAATACGGCCAATTCCCGCCAACTTATACCCATGCTGGACGGTGAGAATTTAAATTTCTTGGCTTTTACTCAGAATCAAAGGTTGGTTCTGGGTTCAGGTAGATGTTTGAACTGTAAATACAAGAATATGGCCGTCAATCTGATTGGTGAATCGCTTTTGTAATTCTATATCCCAACAAGAAAAATACCAGATAAATGCGTATTGACGAAAGAAGTAAGGTAGTCTTAGAGCACACTCGGTATGGGACCAAACATGGACATCAGTGACGCGAGGTCAACTAGAAAGCCCAGGGGTTAGAGTATTATTTAGCTGTGTCAACAACGGCGAACCTTTCTTGAGGGGTTTGCTGAAAAATGCATTCATGCCAGCACTTAGGCAGAGTTTCTTTGTTGAATCTTGAGCATCTGCGCTTAGGGCGATGACTAGGCCAAGTTTTTGATGAGCGGTGCGTGCAACTAATTTGGAAAATAATTACTTGGAAGCATTACTGGCGCATTTTGCTTGCCTTCCAAAAGGCGTATCCTCTTGGCAGCTTCTACTCCATCACAAATAGGCATATCTAGGTTTTCGGAAGTAAGTGAATGCTTAATCGTTAGACACAAGAACGCATACGGTGATCGAACAGAGCAACACTGAAATAACCAGGCTCGTGTGCTTGCCATTCTGACAAAAAATCGACAACGATTAAATCAGTAGGTAAAGCCGCCCACACCTTTAATAGCTTCCTCGCCGTTGTTAGTGGCAACTACCTCGAGATGATATCGCTGGAGTTGTTTGATAAGTAGGTTTTGTGCGATGGGATTGTCTAAGAGGAGGTAATTGAAAAGTAGTGCATCATAGGACATGGGACACAATTTTTACCTTCTGCAATGAGAACATTGCCGTAAAGGGTGCGTTGGGCGTTTGCCAGGTCCTCGATGGCTTTTCTGACTTCAGAAGGTTGATGCGAAACCATTGGATGAGGTAGGTTGTTGAGATCCGCCAATGTCTGTAGCAGTCGTGCCAGTCTAGGTGGCTTTGTCATCTTTGCTACTCCAGGAACTGTGCTGTTCGCAAATATAGCATGGCCGGAGCTACTGGTTGTAGGGGTATACAGATGGATGATTTTGGTGTCCTTGAATGGCCTCGTACGCAGTGAATGCAGAGAACGGGCTAAATCATCGACGCGAGTTTCAGATTGATCATCCAGTATCACGAAGTCAAGAACTGGATTATGGTCAGAATATGACTGCAGATACTCATGAATATCTTCCATGGTAGACATCGTTATAACATTAAATCCAGCAAGCATCGCCTTGAGAAGCCCTAGTGTGGCTTCAGATCCCGAACACACGAGGATCCGGAGTGGGCGAGGAGTAAGTAAAACAGAACGGGTTTGCTCGATATCTTGGGTGTACTATGAACACTTTCAGTGCATATGCAAGTGCGAGAGTAATAAAATCAATTCACCTTAATTGATTCTGGTGCTGAATATGTCTTGACAGGGATGGTAAACCAGAATATGGACCCGTGTTCTGGTTCTGAGGTTACCCCAATGACCCCACCCATCAACTTGACGAGTTGGCGAGATATTGAGAGACCCAAGCCAGTGCCTCCAAAACGGCGGGTAGACGAATTCTAGAAAAGAGGAAAGCTTTAAAGAAGGTTCATGACCTAGACGGTTGAGAGCTTTACATCTGCTTGTTGGAAAGGGACAAACAGCAAATCAACATCACTCGAGGAAAGGCCTATTCCCGTGTCCCTAGAAGTGGATAAGGTTTAGATCAACAGGGATGATAATGCTCACTGTATTTGAAATTTAAGATGAACTTCGTCCATTGATGCAGTCGGAACACCATCGACATAACACGTTACTCGGACCCATCCACTTGCAGTAAATTTGACTGCATTTCCAATGAGGTTCATGAGGACTGGTACGCCGATAAGCTCAGACAAACCCTAGCTTCGTAAATTGTACCTTGTCGAATTCGGGCATAATCTGCATAAACCCCTGTAAATGATGTGAGCGTTAAATCGAATTAACAAGAGTGTACAGTTAGGCCCTACAGGATGGTACATCCGGGTCAATATTGAACGACAAGTCCAGCTTCTTCGCAGCCATTGGTAGCAAGAGTTCCATGCAATCCTGAGAGAGTTGAATATAAAATAATTTATGTCATGAGAATTTTGCAACCCACAGCAATGATGTTCTAGATGTAACGGCTGAAGGTAAACACCGTAATGTCAGAATATCTGTGCAATGACATGCCTCGACTAAAAATCCACTGGGCTCCAATTTAACGGCTAAATCAGACTGTCAGATGGCAAGATAAAGCTATAAGTTGAAGCAAAGACGTACCTGACGCCTCCAACTTGCTGTAGTCGAGAATGGAGTCTATGATCTTGAACAGGATACCTGTGACTAAGACTAAGTTCTTTAAAAGAGACGAACAAAGAAAACCTTGAGAAGAAGCTCGCATGACTGTTTGGCGGTTTGTACTGAGGACAGACTTAGCAAGCTGCAAAACCTTTCAGCCAAGTGCATACACACCGATTTCGCTCTGTCCCGGATTTAATTCCGTCCCACTAAGGAGATCAAGCAGGCCATAAAATGAACTAAACACACTTGAGTGCTATACTCGGAGTAGATAGCGTAGATTTACCTGAACGGTGTTCTTAGCTCATGGCTCATAGATGCTAAGAAGTTGCTTTTGATCTAGTTGAGGGATCAGAAACTAGTGTTGATACAACACGAATGAAACTAACCTTGGTTGCTTTCAGCGCATCCTCGCGACTTTTTCTGGCTGCCTCCAAGGCTTCCTTTTGGGTAGCGATCATTTTTAGGTTTTCTCTCGTGCCTGCCTGTACTGAACGAAATAGGAGAGCATTCGCAATGCTGATGCTAGCTTGTTGACATAAAAGGGTCAAAATTGTTACCGTATTTTGGGAGAAGGGGTATTTGGAAGCGAAGTAAACAGCGCCAAAAGTCTGTCCACGATTACTGAAGATTGGAAGGCATATCACCGAACGATGGGGGGTTTGGCCAGCTTCAGAAGAAAATCGAGAATCCAAAGAGGCGTCGTCATAGTATACGCGTTCCTTGGAGTTCAATGCTGTGATGGAAAAGAGATTTGCATAAGTTTTTCTTTCTTTTCTTACTTTTTTTGTTAGTAGGAAAGACGGACTATGCTGGATGATCGCCTTTTGAAGAGGATCGCTTATCGTCCGTATGGGTTTAGGATTTCTATATAATGGTGTTGTAGAAAAGTATCCCATGCGGTGCTTAGAAAACCTACTCGTGAACTTGACATAATTCTGGAGGAATCATGCTTGTTGCTACTGTATAGTCTCCTGCCTCTCTGGCTATAACAACTGTGATAATATGTCCGTAAGACGAGTGCCATGTGATCAAAGAGGAACGGTATACCACAGGTGTTTTGCGAGCCGGATGTTTCTATGGGTTAGGATAAGTTCCAAAGACATCAAGTTGCATGGAAAAACAAACCAGTGGCGATCTCGGTTAAGCGCTGCAATGCTGGCAATAAAGAATTAGAGAGGAGCAAAAAATACCTGAATTGGGCAACCAACCTGAAGAAAGGTTAATATCGCTTGAGATGTCTTTACTCCATTTCAAAATAGAAGCTAAATCTGCCGCGCTTAAAGTGGACTCTTGATCGTCCTGGGCGTCCGTTTCCATCTTGCTGATGGCATGTGTTGTTGAGTCGAAACTGACCACTGCTTCTGTTTGGACAGCAACGTCTAAAGAAAAAATCGGTTTCTTCACCGGACTTTGAATACGACCACTTGATGCGATTGTAAGATAGTCACTGGCGCGGGTGAGGTTAAATCATACAGCCATTAAGATTTCGCCTTACACAACCCCTTGAGCGCCCCATTGCGCATGTCTGGAAATTCCACGGCGTTGCAATTCGGCCCCTAGACCCTCCACTCCGCATCTCACGAAATGGGAACCTTGCTAAAGACAATAAGAGACAATGCTGTTACGAGCAATCAAGCATCTTGGCCTACAAGATACAAACACCATCCTTCCTCTGCCAACCAGTCATGGTTGACAGATAGTCTAACAAGGTAAGATGCTGAGGTATGGCATTTTGAAAATCGAATAACACTTACTTAACTGCCGCATCATAAAGTCTGAATGCATCCGGAGATCCCGACAGTGCAGCTAATTCCGCATCCTTTATAAAAAAATTTGAGTCTGGGCCATATATTATCTAGGAGGGCAGAACTTACAATGAGGGCAACCCATGTGCTGACATTTACAGGGCTAGAAGACAGCCACCTGGAGTAACAATAAACGACACCAGCAATTAAATTTAGAAAACACTTTCTCACTTTCGAATATAAGATCGGTTCGCCTTGACCTGAGCGATATAAGCCGTACGTTGGTCGCCAGCTATGAAATTATTTCGGATACAAGCAATTAAAGCAAGGCTGTGGAAGAAGAGGGCATAACGAATGTGCCTATGACTGCATGGAGTTTATATCTTAGTACTCAATTATATGCTCAAATAAAATGTCCTTACTTAGGGTGGGTGTCTCTTGTCCGATAAATGCTGAATCCAAGAGACGCTGCCTCCTTAACATAGCCCAGAGAAAAATAACTGACCACCTTCAAACAAAAATACTTCACCTCCTGAGCTGACTTGATGTCCTGTAGTAGCACACACCTTAAATGAATCATACCTAAATGGTGCATACTCAGGGTTAGTGAAAATAATGAATAAAAATTGAAATACCAGTTGAGGGACAGGGATAGATTTCCTGACGATTCATGGATTTGTTCGAGGTATTTACTTTCCACGAAAGTATCTGTATCAAAGAGTGTTTGAACTGAGTCGGCATGAGTATAGCCACCGAGAGCACGTATGCAATTCAAGATTGCTATTGGGGATCATCAACGAAGAAAATCGTCAGAACTTTGATGCACTACCTGTTGCAAGAATCAGATGTTCTCCTGTCGAAGTCAAGACTTTAACATCGCTGACACACTGTAGATTTTGGAGGGTAAATAGATAGCATCCAAAATAGGGCACTATGCACACCTCTTCGGCAGCGGCAACAAGTTCGCTGACTGTAGAATTCATGAAGGTGAGAAATTTTAAAAACTGATCATTGACACGTACGATGTTCGGCAACATAAAACTTCGTAATAATTGTGTGTATGCTGGCGAAGCTTGTGTAAATCCTGCAAGCCAGTGTCATGTGTGACCGGTCATAAGAATATATGTATTTTACCGATCGCCAGCACTATTGCCATATTTCACGGCTTGCTCCAAACGGGGAAGATTTGCTCGGATGTGCACATTGTCGAAACCAGAAACCATGGAACAAAAAAGGACTTGTGCTCGACTGCTGCTTTATCAGTCCAATTAGGGGCTGTAGTTATAAATGGCACAAACCATTTTTCTCCGGAACTGCCATGCCTCTCAGCAATCCGCAGTGCCAACTTGGCAAGATCGGCTGAAAATCGATATAGCTCTCTTCGTTCTGAAGAAAATGAAATAGGGAAATGAAAGGATCAACCACCGGCACGCACCTCCCAAAGCCCAAAAAAAACCCAGGGCAGTCCCAGGTGACATCCCAGATCTACAAAGAGTTTAAAAAATGTTTCGTATGACAAATTTGGTAGTGGGCACCTTAGAGCAAGTTGAATTGTCTTGCAAAACTTGAGCAAGACATCGAACGCAGTAAGGTATCTATATTACGTACCGTCAAACCAATAACATCCGCAAATGAATAGGGCGATGGACTCCAATAAGCGTTAATGCCTGATCAGGATTATTTGCATATACTGGATTGTAATACAGGTAAAAGCTTACCAGCATCATTCAACAAGGTCACAGCCATTTCTGTCCTGGGATCTGTAGTTCTTGGGATCATGAGGATCTCGTCGAAACCAACCGCAAGTATTTCATTCTTGACTTCCTCGAACATAATATCGGCTTGCCTTCGAGTTGGGGATATATTTACCTCGATACCAAGAACTTTCAGGGCCAACAGTGTGTCATTCAGGGCGTCCGAAAAAGTTCCTTTCAACCAGTGATTGCGCGACCGCAATCGGAGGATGTTTCCCCTATCTTCTGGCTGTTTGCTGTGTAAAAGGCACTCGCTCAGAATAGAATCGGACGCCCCCAGATCCCCTGTGAAAAAAATACTTTGTCAGTTATATATATATATGGGATGATGATCAACCATACCCTTCCAAGTGAACAAACTGAAATGGTAGGCAATGTCAGTTAAAAGTTCGCTACGATCAACAAAGAAATGTCTGACGCAGCGAGGCGAGAGAGGAGATTGAATGTCTTGCTTGGCTCTTCGGACCACGCATCGGCTCGGAGGAGGGTTCTTGCGCTGACGAAAGACTGAATAGCTAGCTGAGTAGAAGTCAGCGAGTTGACAAAGTGCGCAGTGTAAACGAAAGGGTTTACCTCATGAGCGCCACGTGCCCATGCAGATTCCCCAGCATCGATCAAGACATCCAGTAATTCATCCCGTTTCGAATGGTCGTGAAGAAGATTTAAACACCTTTCTCGGCCAAGGATGAGTTGTGACTGATCACGAGTCCTTCCAAAACGCACCGCTTTGCGTGTTCAGCGATCCGGTAGACGTCTATCGGCGTCTCATGCAGCATCATCAGGATAATCTATATTTTCGATGCATTAGCTTTGTGTTCGTCCGTTTTCCTCCCTCGTACCCTGAAAGACATCTTGGCTATAGCCTCTGAAGGAAGTCGTTCGGCTTCAGCTTGCGCCGCCTGTCGGTATCTATCATGGGAAAAGCTACACATATCTCTAGCCCTTGTTATAAGCCACCCTTCAGTTAAGGCCAGTTGAAGACCCCGCATAGATCTATGAGTTTTCCCTGGACCCGTCTCGCGAAAGGTCGAGACTGCTTTATGAAGGTTCCACATATCGCCGAGGACATCTTCGCTTCCGCTGCCATTTCCACTTGAATCTTCCCAATCCATCATCAAGGCCACTTCAGTGACTTTGAAACTGGAGGGCATGAATCGATAACTGTATTAAAGATTGTCATTACCACTCACGTTTCACCAAAGAAGGCTGCCCATAACAGATACTTCCTGGCCTCTTCAGGAAGTTCTCGCATGTGAGTAATCAGAAATGTGAGGTCGGTAGGATCCGAGACTTTCTGGTTAGCCAGACTACCCTCAATCCCTGACATGTCATACCTAATGAAGGATGAAGGGTAAGTTGGTTGTCAATTTCTGATGCATGACACCTACACCCAATAATTATGCTCCCAACTAAACACAATCTAGCAGATTTGTTTCAGCGGCAGAACGGAAACGGAAAACGGGGGAAATTACATGGTGCTGGCGCTGGAGGGTTGTCAAAATACTCCGCGCTGAAAATGCATTTCCTGAAGAAGCTGCGAAAACAAAGCGGGACAGAGGAATACAGTCATCAATCGATTGATGTAGTGTCTTGGAAACTAGTAAAGATATTGCTGAGAAGGTCAGAGGTTCCACGGTAATCCAAGTGGGCCGTGAATGGGCCCCAAACATGTCCGTGACGCGTTGAACAATTTCACTATAATTTTTTAGACAGTTGACAGCAAATAAAACATCGATCACACCTCTTATCTGATCGCAAAGTCGCGAAAACCAGCTACCCAACACGTTTTAGTTACATAAGTTATGGGATAATTACCACTCAACGAACCATGCGGCTCCGTGAGTTCACCAGCGTAGAGATGAGATCTATCGTCCTATACAAAGTGGTTAGTTTAACGATGCCTGGGATGCAATGAAGTGCTCAACGATTGATCAGCTTCATGGAGGTCATCAAGGAAGAGGGCAAATAAACGGGTCTCCGCAATGACCGTAAACACATTTTCTACCAAGGATTGAAACCTGGCACGAAGCTCCCGTGTATTTAGAGGTTCTTGCGGTGTCTCTAGGTGTATGTCAAACAGGGCCAATACGTCTTTGAGTTCAGGCGTTCCTTGGTAAAGCAGGGGTACATTTTGGAGTTGTGGTCCAAGGCGTTCCCGAAGCGCATTAACAAACCTATGCAGGTCGGTGTGGAAAACCATCAATTGGCGTAGGACTGAAGATAAGCATCCCAACTGCCATGAAAAATTTGAACAAAGTGTCATGTGGTAAGGAAAAGGGTTTAAATTACCAGGGCCGCAAAGGGTGCAGAATCGGCACTTTGGAATTTGGCCTGGCCCCAGAGACCATGAGCTGGATGAAATGTCTAGTCGATAGTCCGAGAGAGAGATTGATATCACGAGGGCTCACATCGCCATTTAGCCTGGTTTGCCAGGACCATCGAACTCTTGCCGACGCTACTTCAAAGTTAGAGAGAGGCGGCGACTAGGTGATTTGGACCAACCCTGGAGGGCCAACAACAAGGACGGATTGCGTTCGAGAAAGTCGACTCCGGCTCCTCAGCATAACTTTTCGTAACCCATCTCCTGAATGTAACGAAGGGCTAAGCGATGGAGATGTTGAGTAGTCAAAACCCGGAGAGTCTGAAGCTAATCATGTCTTGGGGTTGTAATTACTTGTAAGAAAGTGTGTTTGATGACTTACTCCGCGAAGATACTGATCGCGTGCCATCGTCAAGGGTAACGATGGAGCCAGACACACTTGCGGAAAGCGCGATATGCCCATTGGCAGCAGAGAAATGCCTAGAAAAGCTTGTTGAAACGTTGCGGACTCGACGGTAATCTAAGCAGGCTGCGTTAATGGATAACGAGAAACGGCACTCACTAACGTTTTGGATCAACTCCAGCTCCTTTTCGCGACCAAACTTGATGGCTGTTAGGGTTGCTTAAACGTCGAACAGCGGGCCAACATACCAAGGCAATTGGCATTGTAAATTCCTAGAAACTATATTATTAGAAAACGTCGCTAGACATAAAGGCAGACGTACCATGAATCGGTCGTCTAATGCAATTTCAAAGGACGGAATGAGCTACGTTTAGGTTAGGACATTCTGTTGGGTGTCAGTGAAAATTTCCTTGCCTCAGAAGATTCATCTGAAGTGGAAGAAACGGTCGCCAAAAGACGTCTTTGGCACTCGATCAAATCCTTTTTAAGTCCGTATGCACTTTGATATCGCATGTCGGGATTCTTGGCTAATAACTGGAGACGAACATCAAGCCGCCTCTCTCAAGTTATAGAAAGGGAATGGATACCTTGTCAATGATATCGGCAAGAACCTGAGGCACGTCGCGCCGAACCTCATGCACGGGCATAGGTCGTTTCTGTACAATGGAATGAAGAAGTTCGAGCGCACCACCTTCGAAAGGCATTTGTCCTCGACCGACTAGCAATGTCCAAAATAAGATCCCTAGAGAATATAAATCCGTCCGATGGTCCTGGGTCATGGTTTCGATGCTCCCCGTTTGCTCGGGCGCGAGATAACATAACGCTTCCTTGATTTTGAGCTTCTCCGCTTCCTCGTATGCCCTTAGTACGAGGGAAGAAGGTGATCCAAAGTTTTCCAACGAAACCGCACGATTCCCGAAATGAACCAAACGGACAAATCCAGAATGTGAATTCAAGTGAAATGCGTTTGCTCGCACTACGAGGTTTGATCAGGAAAAATATCAAGGGGTCAGTTCTTTAACAACCTTCACGGTGCACCACTCCGGCCCTATTGGGGATATCAGCAATGGTTTCGGAGAGCTTCGAGTCGAAAGAGTGAATTACTTGTGCAAAACTTCCAAACAATGGGTTGCTTGTATTGAAAATCTAAATGTGTGGTCAGCATAAAGAGTTTCATCTTTCGAACACGTACTCAAGGAAAGAAGCTAGGTCCATAATGTCAAAAGCCTCCGTTTCTTCAATTAAACCGAAATCCCCAATGCCCGCCATTGTGAAATCTCCATATCCCGTTGACCTCACTCGAGAGATGTCTGCAAGGAGGAGGTCATTCACTTTTAAAGGGGGAAGGTACCGGCCAAGTAGATTGAGCCCTGGATGAACTAGTACAAGGACGACACAATCCCCATTTTCACGGGGAATCTTGAAGAAGTCGATCATACGAAGAGCAGTACTGTAGCCTTCCAAAGAGTTTGCCATTTTTCCCAAGCTGATTTGAAAAAAGAGATAAATAATTGAGTGTACACTCCCTTCCAATTTTGAGCCTCACATGTGCGCCTCTCTTTCCAGACACATTGACCCATTTGACTGGGAAGGGGCAATTTTTGCAAGAATGTTGGAACCATCCTTCAAACTATTCCCTTCAGCTAAAATTGTCATGCTTCCTGTATCTTGCCAAGATACAGCCTAATTCGTGCATAAAACGACGGCCAACGTTGTATTTTGGGGACGAGACCGACCTTCTCAAATGTGTAGCCTGGGATCGAAAGAATGCCATCGCGAAAGTACAGCGTTGGGAATGAGGGTTGTCCGAATTTCCTCTTCATCAACCTCGATGTTCGAATCAGACCTAGAGCAGTGTGGAGTTACAGGGAGTTACTATGGTATAAGTCTCGACCTAAGACCTTTGAGTTATAAAAGTAGTAGGAACAGTGCATGTCATGTGACTCCCCGCACCTGACCTGTGACGTCAACACATTTAATTTCACATAGCCATGGATACAAACAAACGGACTAGACGACTTGGTAATTCAGACCACTACATAATATAGAGAGAGGAGGAAATTCGGAATCTACGACGTCACTGAGGAAAAGATAAGCAAATTGTTGAGAGGTGTTGGAATTGATACACACTGTAACTTGCTGGGTCAATGTGGTCTGGTAACTCTGGTACCGCAACCTCGAACCGGGATTGGATAGCAGCCATGACTTGCTGATCGCTTTCCGAAGAAACGAATGTAATCGCTAGACCCTTGGTCCCAAATCGACCAGCACGTCTGATAGCCTGTAAGCATAGGAATGTGCCACGCGACAGAAGACCCACCCAACACGATGCAAATAACTGTCAGCATCAGGTGGACAGTCATAGTTAATGACGATATTGACTCGCTCAACATCAATGCCGCGACCGAAAATATCGGTCGCGACCAAGATGCGCTTTTCGAATGCTTTGAATGCCGTGTACCGGCTGATCCTAGGGATATTCAAATATTGAGAGAGGTGGAGGAGACGCGAGATAGTCAAAATACAAACCGTTCCTCTTGTTGAAGTCCGGAATGTATGCTAATGCTAGGGAAGTTGCAGGAAATAAGCAGTTTGTCGAGCTCAATGGCACGAGCTACGGATTTGACGAATATGACAACCTCCACGAACGATGAGAACAGGTTATATGTACATGGAGCGAGAGAACAAGCTACCTGATTAAATTCAAGAGAATCCAGTAGTTCATTAAGCTTTCTGTTTTTCCCAACTTCCTCGAGTTTGACGTAATGCTGCTGAAGGCCGTGTAGCGTCAATTTTGTTTCGTCATCGACAAAGATTTCAAGGGGCTATATAGATGTGATTAACAAGACCCAAAGGTGGAGCTCAACTCGACGTACATTCGCCATGAATTTCTTGCAAGTGGCTCGAATGTCCTTCGCCAAAGTTGCGCTGAACATCATGACTTGCTTGTGGTGGGGTGTTGCTCGGAAAATTTCTTGTACGTCGCGGCGCATGTCTAATAGACGATGTCGGGATTAGATAAGAATGTCGAAGAAATATGTGCAGCATAAAAGAGAAGGGGACAAGAAGAAATTTGGAAAACAATACAGTTTTTGCGTAGTGGGTGCACGTAGACCTGGTTAGGAATCCTATGAGATTGATGTCGGGGCCTCGAGTAGGTTATGTCTACGTTCGGGACTTCGCAACGATCCCGACTCCCGCCCAGTCGAACATGATCCAGAATGACAATGGACAAGAAAAGCCGGCAAACGATACCCAAGATCAGGTAATGGTGGAATGAAAACGATGGAGGATATGTGAACGCCAAATTCGCAGGACTAACCGAGCTGTTCGAGCATTTTATCGCACTCGTCGAGAACAAAATGTTTCACGTTTTTCGCGTCGAGGACCTTATCCCTAGCAAGAGCGTTCAGTCGGCCGGGCGTGGCAACGACGATGTGTGGGCATTTGCTCTTGTCCCGTAGATTTTCAGTGTCCTTGGTTACAGGGGTACCACCATAGAAAGTGCTGACGCGGACATCGGGCATGTACTTGGCGAAGCGAGTGTATTCGTTCTTGATTTGGAAAGCAAGTTCCCGGGTATGACAAAGGACCAAAACAGAGACCTCGCCATTGACAGGTTCGAGCTGCTGCAAAGTAGCGAGGACGAAAACGGCAGTCTTTCCGTGGCCAGATTTCGCTTGGCAAAGCACGTCCATGCCCAAAACAGCCTGCGGAATACATTCTTGCTGGACTATTTTGCAAGAAATTAGAAAGTTTCAGGGTACTAACAACAACATAGTCACCTTCTGAAGGGTGCTCAAATCCAAGGTCACTGATGGCACGAACCAATTCTGGTTTGAGAAGAAAATCTCTGAAAGCATGCAGGAGGTAAGGCACATGAATACTGCATGGAGGTGTGCTCAGGACTGACCTGAAACCAGTTGAATGAATGCCTGAAAAGTTTTTCTTGTCTTTCGCTTCTACGTCAGCTGAGGCACCTCCATTGGTCGTGGTTGTGGCACCGCCTGTTGGAACATCGTGCTCGTCTTCGTAGTCAATGAGATCCTCGTTGTCATGCCCGCTCATGATTATGAGGTTTGTAAAGATGGAAAGAGAGGTAAGGGAGGAAAAGGGTGAATGGAAGGATGAAGGTCAACCAAGTTCGTTTTGATTGGTTCTCCTTTCAAGACCAAACAACACCAGCCCAATCTCGTAAAAATTCTGCACGGACCTTGAGAGTCTTATACATAAGTCTTAAATACTCTGCTTCAACAACTTTGGGACATAACAATTTTGGAATATAAAGTCAAGTGTTGGGTGGTTCTTAGCTCCTCTAACGAAATAAAAAATTTCCAGTTGCATTGTCACTGTAACTCACTGAGCTTAAGTGCAGATGCCAGATTGAACAATGAAGATTTATCCTTTTAATATTTAATAGCACAGAGAACCAAAGATGGTGCACGCTAAAGAAAGAGACACAACTTATATGAGCGAGTGGCGAGCCTCACTGGGTTATTGCTGTTATCTGTTACCCGTAATGCGCATTGCGTATCCATCGATCGTGCAAACGCCGGCTGGGTGGCTGTGTCACTAACATTCCACGTGGAATCACTTGACGTGCTTTGTCCACTCTCCATCTTCCTGTCCAAAATAGTTGTGCGGTAAGCAACGCATGCCAGTGCAAAATTCATAATCTCGGTAATTAGGGTCAACAATAACATCACACTTGGGCTATGAGAACCGGGACCTCCAGAGAACCAATGGCTGTCACCTCTTCATTGAATAGCATTCACATATCTCCTCGAACACCAAGGACGCCTCGTCCTAACATGGGCGACGAGGAGGAAGATAATGTGGAATTGGCACTCCTTAACGAGGAGGAGCGATTGAGGTCAGCACGGGCGTTCCAAGACGATGATTCCGTGGCATCCGAAGGGGAAGACGTGTCAAAACGTCCAATATCTGGGAAAGACAAACGCGGGATGGTATTATTATGTGTTTTGTGTGCGTCGCGTGTTTCAGTCCACTTGATTGACTCACATGTTTCTTTCTAGATTTGTTACAGGGAGTGCCCGTAAGACGTCACAGTTGACCACTAATTCCTCCTGCTAACCTACAGTATCAACTAGCTTGGTCTAGCTTTGGGTGCGTTATCGTTGGCACAACCAATAACTTTACTCGTGCTGACGCCAATTTTTTTATTCTAGGTTCCGTCCCATTCCTGCTTAAGGAGCACCTATCCTACTCTCAATTAGCAACATTCGCCCTCTCAAGCTATCCATATTCCCTTAAGTTATTGTGGTCACCCGTCGTAGATTCAGTATTTTTCAAATCTTTCGGCCGCCGCAAATCGTGGATTGTGCCTATGCAGCTAATTGTCGGATCATTAATGCTATACATTTCACTTAATGTCCAGAGGTTGATGGATAATGCAAGTCTTATCATCCAAGCTCTTTCCGAATCTTCTGACAATTTACTATACAGCCAGCAAATAATGTAGCCGAACTTACCACGGTCTTTACTTTACTTGTG
>Ga0307509_10001727_pt1 | contig 36362 bp, 27 predicted proteins | sample 10_EM_MG_FD_202245 | JGI IMG/M metagenome (GOLD analysis project Ga0307509, IMG submission 202245) | Populus trichocarpa ectomycorrhiza microbial communities from riparian zone in the Pacific Northwest, United States - 10_EM | ecosystem: Host-associated > Plants > Roots > Unclassified | place...
GGTCTATCATTGGTTGTGCGGGAGTGGGCTTGGCATGGGATTTCCTTTAAGTAGTCTTCTCTCTTGTACGACTAGTCATTAACGAACATCTCACCTCACACACGTATCACACACACATCCCAACATGGCTCACATTTCCTAGGCGCGGTCCCCAGTAAATCCAATATTGTTAGCTTTTATGTCCAAGGGAAGGCACCTACCGCTTACCCCCCCCCCCGGACAAGGTCAACATCGCTATAGCTTGTGTCGGCCTTGGTGTATTCCTCCCCCAATTATTCTCCCAACTTACTCGTAGGTAACAAGGATATTGTATCTACAAAGACCCCACCAGAGTGGGTTGGCCTTCGGCCTGATATTGGACCTACCCATCCTACGATGGTAGTTAAAATATATAGCCATAACCACATGTCAGCAGAGCTCGGATACTGATAGGGATAAAGGCACAAATGTATCACTAATTTTGTTGCTTAGAAGGACCGTGGATCGCAGATTTGTATACTAGTTATGTTGGTGATATAAGGGAATGACAATCTACAGTGAATACTTCAAAGCTTTCTTGCTATGATGTTTTTATTGTGATATCTTTGGTGGCGGTCATGGAGTCTCACTCGGTGCTATTAGTTTAGGGTTGCTGGTAAGACATGACACTGGAACCATAGAACCCCAGCAACCTAGGCCACGCTTACAAAGAAATTCTTCAAACAAAGGCCATAAGCTCTCCCAAGTATAATACCGGTACCCTAGATAAAAGAAACCTCTCATTAGCTTACAAATACTAATATAGTTATGCAGGCCCCCTGATTTTGCTCCCTCTTCCCAATCCTACCTCATTTATCTACAAACGTTCAACTTCGCAACACTCGGATCATGATCCGACACTTCTCCCTCTAGAGTATTCCAAGTATTGACATGAACATGCTCATACTCTGGACCTCTCCGCGAAACCTCATTGCTGACCAACATGTGGTCTAATTGCTGACTGTTCATGTCAAAGAGATAAGTGTATCTCTCGGCGGCTGGAATCGAAGTGACTATGTCGAGGTCGTAGGCTATTCCGTCGAAGGCGCGCATTGGGGACACGTATGTGAATTCATTGAAGTCACCGGCAACGATTATCTTTGCCGCGCTGTCCTCGGTGAGGATTTTGGAGACAAATGACTATATAATAGATCAGCAAGCAATACGAGGCATACAAGTAAAAGAAGGTGGAAATACAGCGACAGATTCGGCTTGAGCCTGCCTAACTGCGACACCACCGTTGACCGGCGGTCTAGCGTCGCCTTGGATGCTGCTACTACCGCCCTTGCTTGTAAAGTGCACGTTGATAACGAAAACCTTGTCGCCGTCTCTAGTATCGAACACAGCGGCAAGCGGTTTTCTGCTGTTTGTCCAGGCAACGTTCACAGGATCTATTCTTCCGGGGTTGAACTTCAATTCCGGTCCTGGAAGGACTTCCGTGCCATCTGTACTTGAGCCTGGGTTTGGATCACGCAGGGTGAAGGATTCCGGATTGAAGAAGTATGCTACTCGGATGTTTCCTCCGGGTTGACCACCGTCCATCCCATCTACAGGGTCGATAACGGCGAATTTGTAGCTTACCCCCGAGAGCTCCCTTACGGCTTCAGATAGAGCGGTGAGCGTTTTCTCCGAGCTTACGTTCCCGGAGTTATTTGACCCGTCATCATCCTGGACTTCTTGCAAGAAGACAAAGTCTGGCGTGCCCATATATGTTACAATGTGGTCTGCGATTTTAGGCAGGTGTGCCGAGCTAAGAGCGAGGTTCTCAACATTATAACAACCAAATGTCAAGCCCGAGCAGGCGGAGCTAGACTTTAGTGACGTTGGTGGTGGGAGAGACGGCTCCGCGTTAGACTCGACTTTGAGCGCGGTCAGTGGGAGTACTGTATAGAAACCGAAAGCATAGGTGACGACACCAGTGATTTCTTCTAGCTTATCGCCGAGTTTTGTCGCTTCGTTTTTAGTGCCATCAAGCGGGGAGCCGATTCGGATAGCTTCAGGATTGGCGTCGGCGCCCGGGGATCCTGTTTCTTTAGCCATAATTCTAAAGTCGCATGGGTCGTCCATCCAGCCCGCACCGGGAACAATAGTCAAACCCCCTCGAGAATTTTTCCCAGTAACCCTCCACTCCCCATGCACCCAGACATCCCCAGAGCTGCTCGGCTTGGAAAGCGCAACTGGTCTAGGAATCTTAACCAATTCACCACCCAGACTTTCCCAAAAGTCCAATCCGTACTTATCCTGCTCACCCGTAGCATTGACCACCGAGTACAAGCTCTGGTTATTCGGTACAGCGAATATTCCGCCAGCCTTCTCGTCTATCGCTGAGTAGAGATACGCCGGTGGCGATCTCTCCTTTCCAAGCACTACTGGCTCAACCTTGTTCCCGCTGGACACCTTACGCAGGTTCTTCGGCGCACTGATCTCCGTCAAGAATAGGTATGCACTACTGCTCCTATACTCGAGGATACGCCCATCGATTGTAATTATGTCACCGACGGTGATGTTGCCCCGGATGGTAGTGGAAGAGGAGGTGAATACATAGACGGAACCCGATGTTTGGATAAGTACGTCGGGAGTCGTATCTCTGAGGAAGAAACCCGAGGGGCCAATAGCTGTCACAAGGCCAGTGACATCCGCCACGTCCTTGTTCTCATAAGGAGACCGGTGTGTCGGGCCATTGATTTCAAAGATCGTCAGGGAAGCGCCGAGAGAGAAAAGCCCTAAAAAGCCCAGAGAAAATGAAAAGAGATTCATGGCCGCCTAGAGAAAGCACAGCGACTCCCAACCAAGCGAGTAAACGGGAAAAAATGGACAGTACCTTCTTTCCTTATACTTGCGTACAGTGCCCATCCAACAATTAATTACCCCCTGAACACCTGCTCAATCAGTAGTCCATATACACTACCCTACTACATCATACAGCCTACCAAGTCCCCAATTTGGAAACCCCGCCGCTCCCCACAACACAACGCAACACAACAACTTTTAGCATGCGGGTGTACGCACGGTAAGTGCGGTATCCACCCCGTACTTTACTCTGCCATCTCCGAATCAGAGCCAAGTCGTACAAGTGCTTGTATATCTCCTACTTAAGCAACCCAGGTTTCATCCGGGGCATCTAAATACGTGATTGGACGCAACCTACCCGCTTTCCTTCTACTTGATGTTTCGACGTCCCGGCGGGAAGATCATGCAAAAGCCTATCGATTCATCTCGTGAAGGAGCATACTTTACTCGAGTGCGGATGCTAGACGTTCGGAACGGGAAAGTGGAATACCTAGCGACCGGATACGGAAGGAGACCACCTACGGTATGTAGTTGCTTTGCTCTCTTATCACCACGAGGGGTTTCTTTTTTCGTTAGTGGGCACGTACGCAGGGATGAAACTAAGACGGTGTCTGGTGCATGTCTCTACGGTCATCGAATACCATCGGTACAGTACCGTGTACTGTTGGGAATGAAAATACTCGAGTACTGTACAGAGCGCAATTGTACTATCTATATACAGTACAGCATTGTACCGGTAGTTGCCACACCCCCTAAGTGGTTAACAGGATTCCATGCGAAAGCTCTTAGGGTTAGGAATCAAGTAGTATTACTAGGGACAGGACAAAAGCCACAGCCGGCACGAACACAGGAGGCAACCACTAAGTGGCTCTAACCAAGGGTCCTTTAGGTAGATATGATGTTGCTCTAAAGTTTCCGTAAAGTGACCCATCCATCGCAACGTTGCCCACAAGTATCAAATAATTGTTGTCACCGTCGCTGCAACTATCCCCACCCACCTTCCGCTTCTCATCCTTCTTAACGGTATACCCCCGGGCTAGGGTAACTAACTGTGTCTTTCCACAGCTCACATCCTCTACCTTGATCTAGACTAATGCTTCAGACGGCGTACCCTACACTGTCCCAGCACAAGCTCAGCTAGGCTTAGATTGCCTCTTAACACCCAGAAGTCACCACCAACGAACCGAATCTACGTCTTCTGTCCACCCTAATAAGCCTCAGAGCTACACTGCTTACTCGTAGATCCCTAGACATTCTCAACGACTGCAAGACATCACCCACTACTTCCTATCCTAGACACCACCCTATCTATACAAGCTGATCATTGCAGCGGCTTTGAGTCAGACACCAGAAATTAGACAGCTTACGTAACTTAACTACGGGTATGAGCCGCCGGGAACAGAAGATCGACGTTCCAGCGACGAATATATTATATGAGAATTCGTATTGTCCACGCTGAAAAACAAACACCACCGAGGAAGGCTACAGTGTACCTATCTTCTCTAGAATACATACAGCGTCAGAAAGTGTCTAGTTTGCATATCCCACACTCACAGTTAGAACACGAGCGCTTGAGTCTTGTCGATAGGGGAGCCTATTATGCTACAATTAGCGCGCGGCCGTTTTAGGCTGCGGTTCATCTATTCCAAAAAGACAAAACGAAAGGAGGAAACAGGATAGGAGAACATCACGAAACCTGGCGGGCCACTTCACCCCGTAGCACAAGTGTCGCTGTATTTAAGCCTGAAATGTATCACAGGGTTTCCGTAGCATCACTTTACATCACTCGAGACTCAGCACCTATCCCCAACCTAGAAGAAAGCCGTAGAGGTCTACATATAGAGCCGCTACAGTTCTACTACTAACCAGCTGCGATACGTGCCTTAAATCATTGGTGAAATACAGTAGATACCACGTCCGAGCAAAGTATTTCCATGCAAAGGAGACCACCAAAGTTAACGATAGCGTGCACTGTAGCCCACCAAATGGCAATTACTAGGCGACAGCACTGGATACACCACACACCTGCTGAACAATCAACACCCAAGCCCTACCCCTCCATCAAATTCCAAAATGGACAAAAGGCGCCCAACGAACCGGATCCCCCTTAAAATCATTACCAGCAGATTTTGTGCTCTCCCTCAGCCCCAAAATCGCAAAGTGCAACGCCCTCCCAGCCTCTAGCACGTCAAACCCACCACCGCTGCTACCTTTCCCAATCTCTTTATAAAACCTCTCAACTGCCTGTAATGATGCATCTTGCCCAACATACCAGAACGACCCTATCGCACTGGGAAAGCCAGCGAGCTGGCAAGCGCTGACGAGATGAATGTTTTCGTTTCGTAACTCGAAGTTCCCGCCGTGGGCGGCCCAGCATGCCGATAGGTAGGCGAGCTTGGAGCCCTGGAGAGAGAGACGCTGGAGCTGACTGACGCTCAATGGTGACGTTCTCCAGTCCGACAGGAGGAGTTTACTCTCTGTAGGATCCCAGTAATAGGTTTCGCCATGGCAACTGAAATGGATTATTGATGGAGGGGTTTCGAGCTCAGCAACCACCAATTGTCGAGTAGGTTGTTTGAGGATGGTGGTGTTTGGGAAAGCGTCTATTACAGCCTTAGCTTCGAGCTCGGAGTGATCGAGTGGTGTTCGCTCTGGGGTATCGGCCATTGCAATGACCAGAGCTCGGACATCTCTCCTATCTGTCGCCCCACCGCCGCCTGACAGTGAAACGAAATTCTGGTGCTTCGCTCTCGCATACGCCAGCGCCTTAATGCTTGGAATATACGAGGATATAACCCTATCCATCACCATGGCCTTCCCAGGGATACCAGCTGCGTGGACGGGAACCAAACACAAGTAGTCCGTAGGGATCCACCAGATATGGGGCCAGCTATTCTCACCCCGAGGCTTTTTAGTAAATCCCAGCGCTCTAAGTGTTGGGCTCATCGCCTGCCTCCAAGTGGTCTTGAGAATCTCTGTCAAATTTTCGTACAATAGGTGAAAGTCCTTTTGCGCATCCTCGGTAGCGGTCAATTGGTCCTGAAGTTCCGAACACATCTCGCCAAGAAAATCGACGTCTAAATTAGGGAGGCCTATAACCTTGATCCCATCAGATAGAACAGCAATGGCGTCGCAGCGGAACTTGGAAACATTCAAAATTACAATCGGGCCCCGGTCTGCAAGTCTCATCATTTCCTCTTTCCCTAGTGCTTTTCCAAACCCTTCAAACCCTGGCTTCCGGTGGATCTCGTCAAGGAGGTTGCGGAGGTCGGTAGTTATTTTATGTCGTACTTCGAAAGGCTCTTCAGTAACCTTAGACGATCGTAGCTGATCATGAAGCTTTATATACTCGTCCGCTAGTGTAGGGTGTTGTTTTTGCAATTCTGGAATAGGCATTCGGGCGTCAAGTTGCATTGATATCAGGACACTGCGGCCTAGCTCTAACAAACGGAGCGCTTCATAAGGGTCATTCCCTGCTTCTAGTGATGCTGCTGCTGCGTCGCTCGCAAGGCTATAAAGAGTCGACAAAATTCTTTGTTGGTCTTCACCAAGCGGGCGCAGCGTTGCCCGGGGGAGCAATTCGACCGCGCAACTTAAAAGGCGATCTAATCTCGCTGCTAGAGCCCTCCTCTGTATTGGCTCGAATTCCTGAACAAGTCCTGTGAAGGAGACCACGGCCGTTAGGAGCTCATCGACGCTCATATGGGGAGCTTGTATCGCACGATGCATCTTTTCAATTGATTCATCCAAGTAGTTTGATCCAGGTCGCATAAAATCCTCTGTCTGTGGCAGAGAGTGGTCTAAACTGTGCTTACAGGCGAGCACTAAACGACATGCGAGCTCACTAGAAAGTTTCCAATCAATTTCATCGCTTGCAACTCCATAATCCATGGCTTCATAGCTTAAAGATATTGACTCCTTGAGATCCTTCCACGAACCGTCCCGATCAAATCTACAGTGAAAACACTGGGCAAGGTTGGCTAATGCTATCGGCACCTGGCTTCTTCCCGAAGAGCCCATCTCTTTCGCCAAACCACAAGCTTCGGTTGCTGTAGCGAACGCCCTATCCAGATCTTCGAGCCTTCCCTCGGGCCCGTGGCTCGCGTTGGCCCAATAACAAGCAGAAAGGTACACGAGGCGCTTAATCAGGTCCTCCTCAGCTCCGCTCCCTATATTCCTCGTGCGCTCTACAGATTCTTCGCCGTACTCGATAGCATATTGAAAGTATACAAAGTTATCATCCGGGTCAGGCCAATAGCCGGCACGAAAATGGAGGCAATTGCTAATCAGCCAAAAATAGGAGGCTAGACTGTCGTTTTCTTCCTCCGGGGTCAACTCAATAGCCACCATAGCATAATTGATTGCGTCGTCAATGTCTGCTAACTCGTTCGCAAGTAGGAAGCGCTTGCGAAGACAACCAGACAGCATATTAAAAACACTAGGGCGCTTGGGGTGTTCGGGAGGAATTGACTGGAGAGCCTCCTTCCCATAAGCAATAATCTCGTGAAGCGCATCTGCCGAATCGGCCTCCTCATACATAGCCGAAATGCATTCCGAGGCACTGTCCAAAACTTCCTCGTAATTTTGGTTATCTTTATCAACTTCACAAAACACCGTTTTTACCAATCCAACAGCTTTCTGCAGATCTTCCGCATTATGGTTTATTCCGAATCTCTTTGCAAGGGCAGTGGCGTATTGGTTGACGTACGCTGGGAGCATGGGGTCATTCGTCGCTTCAGGGCGATTGATCCCTTCATCGAAAAACCCGATTGCTGTTTCTAGATCGTCTATGTTTTTGGTTTTATCATAGCTTCTCATAGCCCTCTGGCCCAAGCCAATATAAAACAGGGCTGCTTCCTCAAAATCATCATCGAGGATCGTGTCTGGGTCGGCAAGAATCTCTTCAATGACATCAAAGACCATTTCATACACTTCCTCGGTGGACATCTGTGAAAAAAACTCGTCAGCTGATATAACGAATGGAACACAAATAAGAAATACCTTTGTAGACCTGATTCGCCTAGCAGTTTTCTGAAGGCAGAGATCAACTATCACCAAGAGGGAGACCATCAATTATAAGATGCCCTAACCCCTCCCTACTCGATTGAAAGACGGGCCGGATATGCGACACAACCCGCGATCGGTCAGACGATCGGACGGTGAGATCCTGATTCCTATACTATTATAATTATAAGACCCCTCATTTTTGTGTCCCTAGCCCCATGCGACGAAGGCAGCAAATTGAAAGATTCGAATCCCTCCACTACTAATACTCCTTGGATTCCCACAACCAGATCACCACGAACAAAATCTCACCTCAGAGAACATGAGCCCGCCGACAAAATCAGTTCTGTTACCAAAGGTTTTCCCACTCTCATTAGTTAACCTTGGCCAATTCTTGCCGAACCCGCTAAACCCCTCATTCAACTCGTGCATACCCGAAAGGCCAATCACGGAAGACGACTACTCGAAGCTGGAAGAGAGTGAGTACGCAGCCACGCTCACGTTGGAGAAATCGGGGAAGCTTAAAGCGTCCTTCACGAAACTTTTCGGGGCATTCTTTGGAGTTCGCAGGGCCAACACGATCGGCCTTTACGCTCCCACGGCTTTCCATCTAGAGCTCAAACAGCCTGATGCCATGTTCCGAAAGGTTGTGCAGGAGCCGGAGGTCCAGGCCTGGCTGAACGACATGGCCCAATACCGCAAACCAGTCTACTTTGTCGTCGGGTTGCAGGTCATCATAAATGGTGTCTTCAAGCAAAAGATCGATAAGAGTGGGGAAGCCGGTGTCAACCTGCACGTTCCTCTCGAATTCATGGGGCTCTTCTCCGCGCACGGCGGCGCTGGCGCTACGGGTTTGATCAGAGGGGAAGGGTATGTGGAGGGAAAGGTTTTGGGGGAAAACGTTCTAGGAGTTCTAGTTCGTAAGGTCAATTACAAACTCAGGAATTCCCGTGATCGTCCGGCGTTGGTGGAGGAGTCTGTTTGGAAGTATCCCTACGAGAGGGTGAAAGGGGATCAAGAAGAAGAGCCATTGGAGCTTGGGGTAAGTATTGGAGACTATGTAGGGGACGACGATCTTGAGGATATGAGCGATGGATCAGGCGAGGATGAGGAAGATGAGGACGAAGATTAAATGGTAAATTTATCAAGCTTGGTGTGAGAGCGGGGCAGGATATTTTATAGTTACTCTCACTGATAGAATATGGTCCATACACACCTTCTTTTAGTCTCACATGATGACTGAGCTGCCTATTGGGAACAAGGGCCTGTACCGCAAGGAGGCGCTATTGATATGGCTCGGAGTGCTAACTACCGTACTTGAGTACCATATGCACAATACCTGTCGGGAGGCAGTCGCCATTCATCCACACGTCCATAAAGTGCCCTAACCTTGATTTCAAGAATAACAACAATGTACGGTACTTGTACTGTATGTATGGTATTGTTATGCACCTTAAAAAAACATCACGATAGAGGGAACTCTGTCTGGGCCAGGTACCGTACAGTACTACCCGTAGTACAAGTGCTGTACAGTACGGTACAGGGCCAGTCGGGGTACCGGTATGAGAACAATGCGCGTGCGGCTGGGCACGCAGGTGCGTAGGCCAGACCCCGCACTGCGCGTTTCCCAGGCACCGTAGGAAATTGGATACGGTACCGTAGTTGGACACTCTGCTACGTCGTTGGGCTTCCCTCTCTTGTTGAAGTCTGGCAATTTGGTTTCTTTTGTCCGTCTGGGAAGAGGGGAAGGGACTGTGCCTCCGCTGCGTTCCTCGTTCATCCCCCAAGGAAGGAAAACCTTGGTCATACAGAGTAGCGCACACAGTTCAATTATCTAGTTTTCTACAGCATCACTCGGCCCCAATTACAGATCCCTGTGGAACCAAATGGGGGACCAGAAACCCGAAAATACCCAGGCATTTGGAAGGGAAGCCTCAAATTTTTGGAAAGCTGAGAATCCCACAATAATCTCCTCCCTAGCTATCAAGGAATTTCTAGCTGTACCATGGTACAGTACAGTACAGCAATTGGATGCCTGTGCTGCACTTTTTATCCCCCCAGAGCCTCAATTGTCTCCACCTCTTTTTTTGCTCGGAGGAGAAGCCCACCAATTTGAAGGCCTGTGGATTCCTACGCGGTTGACTGGTCATTGTATCGGCTTCGGGCTGGCATATGGATCAAATAACAAAACTCGGACCACTCTTTTGTCGCTACTGGCGAGACTCAATTCGCACTCGGCATGGAGGCTGAGCGTGCGGCTTCGGAGTGCCAAACTTTGCCCAACTGTGATTGGGCAAGGATCATTGCACTTGTTGTTAATTCAATATATTTATCCCAGCTGAACCTAACCGGTGCAGGCAAGAAGCACTCCACAAAAAGAGTGCCTCTCTAAGCCCCCATACAAATTCACGGCCCCTGCTTCCAGACACTCCCTGCCCAACACGAGCACGATCTTTCGAGTGAGAAAGCGATTGATTGCGAGATGCTGGGAGGAAGCGCCATTGACATGGTCAGTGGCAGCACCTTACCAGCAGAACTACCCTAGTTACTCGCACCATTCCTCGATTGCTCATACTCGAGCACGATACCGGTACTATACGTACCGCACCGCAAGCCTATACTACAAGTGAAGTCCAGTCTCCACCGCACCCATGAAGAAAGTGGGCTGGTGACGAACAGGGATCAATTACAAATAATCTTTTGTAACCCTAACCTTGACGAGTTCTTTTTTTTGCCCACCAAACAGCGGTGCCTTTGCTCGTCATCCGCCCTGTTTCGTCGCGGGTACGGTTAAGACTGTACTACGATACTAGTACCGTAGTATGATGCCTTACGGTAGATGCCTTCCTGGGAGGATTAATAAACCCACCAAACGAGCTACTTGTAGATACCAGTAGCTATTAAGTAGGGCAGAGGAGGAGAGGGAGAAAGGAGAGGAATCAGTGTTGGGCGGCAAAGCCAAACGATGCAAATGTGACAAGGGTAGTTTCCAAACATACTGTAACCCAACACAAGGTGCACAGCAAGGGGGAGCCGGGGTTGTGCTAGAGCACTCGCACTGTACGTCACGAGAAATTCTCTTGTGTGTAGTGTGGTACCGGCGCTCGAATTGGGTGGAAATTAAAACCCAGACTAGTTGCATCAGTGTCTACTCTTCCCTAAAAATGCGAATCTTAGAGATTCTGAAAAGCGTCGGGGGTTTGAAGCAATCTCTATAAAGCCAATTTGTGCTGAGACTAATTTTTAAATATCGACCTTGTGATATCTTGGGTATTTGTAAGGTAGCTTAATGTGTTTCCACTCCAGGTTGCTCCTGCGTGCCAGAACCTTGCTACCGTACCGTACTGACTGTCTGCTTACTGCCCCATGAGGTCTTGCTTATCTTTTTTTCTACTCGTACCCTACCCGAGTGCCGTACTACTGTAGTACCAGGGGAGGTTTTCGTACGAGTGCAAGACAGGGATTATTTTGCAGATTAATTTAAATTGACGGTTCACAGATTTTCTCACGGTATGGTAAGTATGCACAGAGCAAGGGGCGGGCATAAAGTCTTCGCACGCACCAGAGTAGTAGCTTGCCAGCCAAATTCTCCAAAAACCGGCGAGACCTTAGAGTGGTCTGTGCGATCGCTTTTATGCCGCCCCTTGTCCGAACACTTGTGCTCGAGTACTCTTGCAGTTCTCGAGTACCGGTACGGTACTCGGACAGTACGATCGTGGAACAGGAAAATATACTCCCCCAGCAAATACTCGAGTCCACCACGAGTATCGGTAGTGCAGTCCCCATTGATTGGCCCGCAGACCAGGATTGCTGAGGTTTGACCAATCAGCAGTGAACTGTATATTTACTAGGGTCGCATATTTTCCTGTTCCGCGACTGTACCACCGTGGCATAGATGTGCAGTCCCACCCAGTTGCAGAAACAGGAAATACTGGTACCCAATTCACTACAAACCTCGTCTTGGCCCCCTTGACAACCAAAGTGGCTGCTAGCCCCCAGTACTATGCCAGGGAACAAAGATCACCATCACCAATTCACAACAGAAAAGAGAAAAAAGAAAAGAGAAAAGCCATTTGTGAACGAGCCTGCGAGAGAGTGTGTGACACATTAAAGCAAGCCCTGAGCCCAAGCTCAGCCCCGTCTCTATCTGTTCCAAGAAGCATTGCAACCAAGTTCGCAAGCAATCATGTCGCTCCTTGTGAGACAACCAAGAGAACAAGCGGTTGGCTGCCTATCACATGAAGGGGGAAAAGAGGAGGGTGGAAGACGGGGGGAGGCCCTCTTCTGCGATTGATGGATGGATGGACGAAAGAAGGTTCTGCCCCTCTCTCGCGCTCCTAGTTTATAAAGAGGCCGCCACCTTCTCTTCTTGGGATTTTTTTCCTCCCCTTTATTCATTTTGCACTGTACCCTTCCTTGAGAGTTCGCTTATTGCTCGCCGGTTCCCAGAAAACTCGCCCACGATCACGAGTGAAGTCTTTTTTTTTGTAAGACTGCGGTGAAGGCAAAAGCAGGAGGAACTATATTAGAACTTTCATCATGGTCCGGGATACTCGCTGGCCTTCGACGCCACTAATCGCCCTCAGAGGTGTGCAGTTACTTTTCTCCATCGTAGCCTTGGGATTATCTGCCTACATCGTCTCGGTGATAGATTTCTGGTAAGTCTTTTCCATTTACTGCTACCAACCAATTGATGATTGTCTACTTCCCCCATGTCACCACCGGACTAACAATGCTCTCTACCCGCTAGGTGGGCGTGTATGGCTCTTGTCTCTGCGATTTTCTCCGTTATTTACATCGGGATCAACTTCTTCCTTTTGTTCTCAAATTTGCTGCTTCCGCTAGCTGTCACGATCACCGATGCCTTCCTTGCGGTCTTCTGGTTGATATCCATGGCTGGAACCGGGGATAGCGGCTATCTCATTGTAAAGGACTGTGAAATCATCCTCGGCGACCTGTACACGTTCACCTATTATACTTACAGAAGTACCACTTGTCAAGTTTCCAAGGCTCTCTTTGCCCTGTCCTTCCTTCTCATGTATGCTCCCCACTGGCGAGATGTGACATTTCCTAGGAATATAAACTAACAGCCCCACCACCTCTCCAGGCTTCTATTCATTGGATCTCTCGTTCTCGCAGCCGTGGTCCTCGCCAAGAACCGAAAGGATCTCCGAGGGGCCAAGTATAACTCGGGCATGGACCCAGACGGGAACCCTCTACCAGACCATCCGGGTGCGGCCCCGGTCGCGATGGACAACGTCCCCCCCCCCAATCAGCCGCAATACTACCCGGCGGACCCCCCGAAGAACGAATACTACCAGCAACCCCCCACTCCACAGCTGTACCAGCCCACTACCTCACCGGTGTACTACAATGCATCAGCGACAACCCAGCCGATTTCTCCTCCGGCTACACCAGCTCCCTACTCACAAGGTGTTGGATATCCGGGAGCGGGGGTTGGAAGTCCTCCGCCGCCGCCGCCAATCAACGCTGCTGAGATGCCGACACGTTAATCTTTCTTTTGTATGGGTGGGTTCATGTTGAAATTGATTCAGGATGGTAATTGATGAGTTTAGTAGTGAGGATTTTTCTCGAACTGGAAATATATTTATGCATATCTTTTTCTTTTCTCTTTTCTCCACTGGAGTCGTTAGTTTTTGGAATGACTAGGTTTCTGCGCGTGTGCATTTACGGTCGGTCGGGTTGGGGTTTTCTTTTTCTTCCCTGTTCGGGACAATATTTGTGATGGAAACTCGACTTGGCTTGCGATGGCAGGAGGGATCGCTTGTCTGCCGTGTCGCACTAATCGGATTTGTTGACTGGGCGTCGCACTACCAGTGCTGTGTCACGGGGCATTGCTGTTGTGATTCTATCATACGAGTACTGTCGCCTCTAGTAGTAAATAGGGGCTTGCGGATAAACAGTACTCATCCATCCTGTACAGGTATTGTGCAGGCAGTCCCTTTACCCTATGATGGTAACTCATAAGTTACATATTATATCCATAGCTAGAGTAACCGGGCGGCCTCTGAATCGAGTTACCTACCCTATGCAGCTCGGATCTATCCATAGAAAAGTCTTAGCGAGCTGTGAGCCTGCAGCACAAAGATGACCGCTCAAGCAAGATCACCGCCCTCCCATGCAGAACTGCGGCTCAACAGCAATCCCGGTACGACCCGTGGGCGCGATGTTTTACCCCCAAAAAAACAAATAACCTTCTCCCCAGCCGCAGGCCGAACTTGAGTGAGCATTCGTGAGTACTCGTAGATGGCGATTCGCTGTACTCGAGTAGTTGTGGAGATTTGGCTTTTAGCGCCAATGCTACTTGTAGAAGTTTGTCTTTGATTCCCCTGACTCAGACTTGGGTGAACTGTTACCCGTATAATACGGTATTGGAAGCGGTTCAAGTACCCGTACGGTACCGCACAATCGCCACTGCCTTGAATAGCCCAAATCAAAAAATCCGGTACGGTGGGTCGTCCGGGACAGCAGGGTGTGACTGTAGGTTAGCGACCTGGGTCGCTATCAGACAGATACCGTTTCGCCCTGGATTATTTTTGTTTGTTAAACCTTACCATGTTCCGAACGTTCCGAACACTGAAAGAAACCGAACTACGATCTAAAAGATCTCACTACGGTAGATCAATTGGTGAAGTGGACTGGGATGATTAGTAATGAGAGGGTCGATAGATCACAAAAGTGGGGGGGCAGGGAATTAATGAAGAATGGCTAATTGTTTAGGTCCTCCTGGCATCCTCTATATTTGTGGTTTTTGGCTTCTAGCGCCTCCGGATATTCTCATGATACCCAATATTAAGCCGAGGTGCAATTACTATTCTTCCGATCTGATCGAGTCACTGAAATTTTGTTAGTAGCAATCCACATGGTATGATACTTTCACCTTCAACCTCTTATGCCACTGCCCAGTAATTTCGGCGGTCGACTCTCAATCTTGGATCCCACCGAGTCTACTGTATTTCCTGCAACTGGCGGTCTGCTGCGCTATCAATTCCGAGAAATGTGGCCTTTCTGGATTTGTGGCAGTATTGTGTTGTATCATGCATTGTGATGCATTGCACTGCTAGAAATGCCGGAAGCTTTTCCGGGGATACCATGGATCATGAGAAATCTAGAGGTAACCGCAATCCATTCGGGGTATGTCCTGGGTTGTATGCCCTGGATATAGATCTGAGCGCTTGAGTTTCATGGGGGATCACTCGCAACTCCTGGCTAGAGGGTTGTCGGAGGTCATACGAAAGAGGCCGGAATCGAGGTACAGAGTAATGGGACTGATCAATACGAGAAAGAGAAAGAGTGTCGCTTTCTTGCTTGTTTGTCTATAGATGCGCCTGAAACAGCTGCACTTATAGCAGTGCGCAGACATGAATGTGTTAGAAATCAGTTAATCCTGTTCGTCATGCTTTAGTTTCTTTTGCTATATGCAAGCCGGAAGCGTGGGAAACATGTTTCCGTTGTTGGATGAGAAAGAGCATAGACGGTTAAAGGAAAGCAGGATGGTGAAAGCAGATGATCAAAGGAGCAGGGGGTCTTTGTGATGGATTTCTTTTGTTCAGAGATTATGCAGAATGTTTCTTTCTTTTGTTTTGGAGCACGGAGGAAAGAAAGCGGAGATGTGTGATGATCGATAGAAGGATCAGACATTGGTTTTGTTTTTTGATATATACTTCTGTCCTTACCACTAGTTTAGCAAGCAAGGACGAAGAGAAGACTTTTGCGCGCTATCTATTCCATCCCAGTGCTATTTGGTGACGTATATTTGACCATTTCGAATAGAATGTACATCAATATGACCGTAGCTATTTCCCAGATCCTCATGTCCTAAGCGGCCAGGCAACTGGCCGAAGACTTTCGCATCTGCCATTACACTAAGGTGATATTTCCGAGAAGCGCCGGGTTGGGTTGTAGGACAGCGGCCGAAGCACACCAAAGATTGGGATTGCTAAACAAACAGGGCTAGGTGGGTGTTAACTCAAGTATGGTATTGTAAATGGGGAGGAAAAAAAATAGTTCCCTATTCCCTCTCGAAAGAGAGTTCCTCGTATCATTGTATACATCATGCTCGCTCACCACAGACTGGCATTAAATGCTTCCTTTTAAGGCGCAGGCCGTCTGCCAGGAACATGGCTTTTGAATGCAAGATATTCATTGAAACCGACTCCAACGACCCTGGATGCGTACCATTTCACCTATGCTCAAGATGAAGAGAAAATGGTGGGTTTCGATGGCTTTTGTTTTCTCAGTCCACGGCTTCACTGCTTCAGGTTAGATTCGGGGGGCTGGTGATATGGGGTGACTCTGTCTCCATTGTGGGGATTAGGCGCTAATACGAGTAATCCGGAATTTGAGTTTCTTGGCTATGAAAAAGCGCTAGCGTAGCAAGGTCTCGTGAACGCGTAGGGCTGTGCAGATAAGCGCGTTCGGCGCCCTATGCAATAGAGGATCTTTGAGCCGAAGGGGTGTTCATAGAACTTGGAGAAGTTGAGGATGGGGTTTGGGGATGAACATGCAGGGAGGCATGCGTGAACCAAACGCCAACACGGAGTCAATGTTTGGGCCCTAGGCGTAATCCCAATCTCCCGGAAAAGTTGGCTGACTCCGGAAGAACCCGGGAGACTCTACTCTCAGATAATAAATCACCGTGACCTATAGAATCTAACTGCTATGATAGACCCATTCCTCCGGTGATGATGAGTATGAGGTGTCTAGGCTGGGGGGATCTAGCTCCGGATCTAGCTCCGGGATTAGACAGTCTGGCAGGATCTAACACTCGATTGACCGGGTCATCAGCATTTTTTGTTTATGGAGAGGGCAAGTCTGCAGCAGTAGAGTTACGTGTCAAGTCGAGGGGATCAGTCGGTGTTGTCTGATCTTGATGATAGAAGTGCCACTACATGTTCCTACTGTGAGCTTGGTCTTATGAAACTCACAGCGAGTGACACCCCGCCATGATCGGAATCTGCATGTAGTGGGCTGTGAGGTGGGAGAGAGCATCCGGCGAGAGGAGGCCAATATAAGGACAAGGCTGAGGTAATATAGCGAATCAAAGTCACTTCACATTCGCTAACCCGAGTCATCTACCCTGACAACAGCCGTGAGGGTAAGCGAGCGACCCCTTGTTATCTCTGGCGAGTGGCAATATCGGAAAAGTTTCCAGTACCAATTTGTGGGAAGGAGCGGCTAGTTGAAACCCAGTGCTATGCCAGTCACTTCGAGTGATGATACGTGACCATAAATGGCTACCCACACTGAGTAAATGTAGACTGTGGAGCTTGCCCTTATTCTGTGGTTGTCCTGGTGGATAGGTGGTTGGTAAAATCGACTACAAGAGTGATTAAAAGAAGATGGAGGATGATAAACCAAGGAGAGAATTGTTGCGCTTGAGTGATACTTAAGCTAGAATTCTGTGGCCCTTGGGACGTTACCTCGGTTTAGTGCCAGCATCGTAGCGATATCAGATAATTTGCCTTGACGTCGTGGGAATCGTGCACACAAAAAATCGATCTTCTCTTGGCTCCTATCCTGATCTTGGCCCTCCTGGTGTTGCCCCCCCTCCTTTCTATAATCATAGAATGTCACTCGGCTTATGTAAAACAAAGCAGGAAGGCGAAATGTCAATCGAATCATACTGCGGCATCTAGAAGAAGTAGCCTAGTATCCATTATAGTAGAGCGACAGAAAGGCTACAAGATCTATGCAACTATACGAATGCTTGTGTACTTGTAGTGCTGTCAAAGTTTCTTATCATGCCAAAATCTTTTCCGAAACAGCCCCTTTCGCAGTTCCCGAGAGAAAATTTTTCAAAAGCTCTATGCAAGGGCCTTATTCACTGGGGCCTTCTGCACGGACACGACAGAGGATCTGCATTTGCCTCGTGTTGAGTAATTTCAGGCTACCGTCCTAAAGAGCGCAAGTTGCTTCGGGACGGAAAGTGCCTGCGGTGCCCGATCTATACGATAGTACTTGCGCATGTCGCTCCCCACAGAGCGGGGTACAGTGCACTTCAAGTTTTGTCGGGGGGACAGCCGTGGTGTAACAGAAGTTTATTTGTGTATCTGTGTGTTTGCTTATCTTGGTTCTCAATTACCGGTTGGTGTGGCCTAGGGCTGGGGTAAATTTCGGGGAGACACGGCCTGGGGGTGGGTATGGGGGAGGCTGATAGGGCTTATGGCATGTTTGATGCCGTGGATTTTTGTGGGCTGTGTTTTGACTTGTTTGATAGGTGATCTCACAGCGCATGCATTAAATCCTCGATCAAACGGTGTGACTTGAGGGTGTGCGGAAAACTTGTTTCACTTAACGTGCCGTATTTCAAGGTCTCTATGCTTGATTCTACTGTCCTTGGACACGCAATATTCATAAGGATAAGTTTCTAGTTTCGGGGGTGGTATTATAGGCTAAGAGGTTGTGGATCACCACCATTATTTCAGAACGTTTGATTGTTTGGAAGCGATGTTTAGAGACAATTAGGGCTGGAAAATATGCAAGGTATTGAGAAGCACACTTTGTCTGCGGAAAGGGGAGATGTTTTGAGTGCTTGATTGATTTATTTTTCGTTTATCTGGCCGGCGAGGGGTTGGGGGGCCTCATGCCGAATGAGGAGGGCTCTGCTGTGCTGTGGGAGTGGTGCCCCTGCTTGTGATTGGGGGAGGAAATCGTTTGGTTTCAAGTTGAGTGATCACAACCAAAGGAAGCTTTTTTTCTTTTGATTGCGAGGTCATAAATTCAACAAGATAGTTGCTTCATCGATCTATGATTTAGCCTTTGGAAATACGAAATGGGAGGGTGTGGTCCCTGGGTTCGAAGTTTGGGCCTTGCATGAAAATTTTAACTGCTCCTACGAGTAGTGGTCACCTGTGGAGTGTAGGTGAGGATAATCCGAGGCAGATATTTTCCCGGGTGGTGCATCTTGTTATTTCCAATTTGGCTAAACTGTGTTTATTTTTTCTTTCATGGGGTTGTGCATTTCTATCATTCAAGATAGACTGTATGGGTTTCTTGTCCGATCAATTTTATTGCCACATGGATAATACTGTAGGTATCATATGCATACCGCTAATCCTGTATGCGCCCTTAGCAGCATTGTACCGTAGTAGGGTTAGCTAACCTAACCCACCTACCCTAGCGCACCTGGAAAGTATCATACTCGCCCGCCATAAAATGGAGACCCGGGACCGGCTAAGGTAAAACACAAGCGATCCGGGGAAAAAAAACAAAAAAAACACTACAAGTACCAATGGGTAGCATTGTTGGCACTTGAAGTACCTTGTGCCATGAAATGTGATCGGCAAGGCAAAATAAAACCCTAGAATTTGGTGAGATTAGCGGAAGGCCTAACCTAGCACAACTATTGTGTGCGGGTTTTTGTCATTGAGGAAGTAAATACTAGTGCCCTTTAGCCTAGTGAGAACTCACGAGGATGGGAAATGGGGGATATTCGAGGTGAATTAGGCTTGTGGATAGTTTCTCCTTTTATTTTTCTTCTTAGAAAGTTGGTCTACATACTTGTATATGTATTGCCTGGGCACTATACTCGAGGATAGTGTCTTGCCGGGGTACTGTACAGTACATCTATTTGGAGGCATTTGCCATTGCACAAACTCTCGTCACCAGGTGATAGCAAAGCTGCTGGTGGGCAAACCCTCCACTCCTGGGCTCCTGCGAGAGGGCGAGTGGAGAAATCCCCAAGAAACCCGGGATTACCCACGAAATTGAAAAAAAGATTAAGAAAACTTTTCCAAAAAGTTGCTTAGTAATCAGCTTGGGCAATGTCCCCACCTGTAGGTTTATCGCGACTAGAACCACAGTTAAGCAGTGCAGGCGTACTTCTACTAGTGCTCGAGCTATGTACCAACAACATTTCGACGCTGGTTCTGCGCCTCGGACTAAGCACTAATCGATGTGAACGGAGGGGATGTACTGTAGATTGTGAGGAGGAAAATGATTTTCTTTCTACTCTTATTGGCTTGAGATACGATATACGATGTCTAGCTGGTATAATGTGTAAAACCTCTCTTATCTATCTATCTTGGTTCTTATTTCTAAGAGTCTTATTGTAGCGTGTTCTTACAGTAATTAGGGCTGATCGTAGACCTGATCTAGCCCAAGCCAAGATGAAATGGGAAATTTTGGGGACGATATATCCACTGCTTCCGGATAGGTCATCTTTAACTCAACTCACAGCCTATTAAGCACTTGAAGCTCGCGGTAGCCAAGCTGACCTCGCAAAGCCGCCTCTGGGTTGAGATTTAATCTTGATCCGGCGAAATTTCTCTTCTCTGTGGGTTTGCATCCCTTAGCTCCGTTCCTTCTTGGTTACCACTTTGTCCAGAAATATTACCCGTCATATGTGGTTGCTTTTTTGGAGTTGAGTGGCCCCTGCTTCTCATTTGCCAATGCCTAATTTTAATAAAACGTTCGGAAGGTCGTTACGATTTAAATCTGCTCCGGGTCATGAGTATGATAAGTCACGTCTACTCGGGGCGAGAATAAGTCTTGAGACAACAGGTGCAAATAATTCTCAACAACTCTCAACCTTCGCAATACCACAACAGCTCAAGTGAATGCCACAGTCAAAATCAGAGGTCCTATTTCCGGGCCTCATGCTCCTGGATGGAAGGAGGAACGCAAACATGCAGGCCTCAGTAATAAAAGGCATTATAGTTGTGGCTGTAATTGCAATGAATATTGTGGTTATCATGATGGTGGAACTTGGCCAGAGAGCATGGATGCGCCCGTTGTCTCAGGACTTATTCTCGCCCCGAGTACTTTTCGGGATAATATACCCTTGGGTGGAAAGGGAGCGCTTGCTTCGGCTTAAAATTCGGGGCTAAGAGGGGAATGCACTGAGTGCGGGTATTCCCTTGCAGACTCTGGCCAGTGGGGGCATTGCAGCCTTGAGGTTGTGGGATGATGTGCGCTCCTGTGGTGCTGCTCAGGGATAGGTAGCTGTTGAATTTTTCCCTCTCTGGCTGGCTGGTTGATTGGTTGTTGGGCCGGCGTGGGCGGACGGCTGTGATATAATACTTGCCGCCTCCTCCAGCCCTGGCCGCCCACCTGTAATCATTCGTGTCCCACCTGCCGGAGACGAGGTTTCGCTCGACTCATCCCCAGACGGGGAGACCTCATTGAACAAGGGGGTTGGTAGGGCAGAAAATTTTATCGAGCGCCGGTGGAATACTGGCCCGATCATAAAGTCCACATCCACCCTAAACCTCAGGAACAGCCGTCGCAACAAATTGACCCCAACTCAAGGAACTTTAAGAGAAAATAAATATTAGAGAAATGGAGAAATGTATATTTTACAAACATATTACCCTTGGTAATTATTATTACCATTGACACTCAAGCCTTTAGTCATGATCTGTGGGCGAGTGGTTGTCACGGAGGTTTACTTGGTTTAGGGTGGATGCGGACTTTCTGATCCGGGGAGTACATGGTTCAAAGCTCAGGAGGAACAGGGTCGGTTGCTGCCAATGACACTTTTGGAGTGTAGAAGGCTGGCTGGTTGCACCACTCAGGTGAAAAGTCCAAACTTACTCACACTTATAGAATACACCATAGGCATAAAAATTGCCTCCATAATTTTAGCCTTCTAGTGGTGATGCTGGAGGAGAGCCTCAAAGGGCTATTTTACTGCTGCGGGTCACGAGGTTCTAAAAATATTTCTAGGGGTCGTGCAGGGGTTGGTAGAGAGGGGACCACAGGAGCTGAGATGGGGGCTCCTTCCTTCTCTGATTACAGTTTTTGGGAATGGTGCAGATCATATCAACAGACCCGATCCGATAGCAAGACTGACTTTCGCTCCCCCTAATCGGTTCCCTATTATCGCAGTGCCTCTAAGGTCGGACCACTTTAGCTGGTAGGCACGGTCACTGGTTTTTTTTCTCGACATACAGTTCATCTAAACTCATGGTAGGATATAGATAACAGCCCCATCACCCAGGCCCCAGCATGTCCTGGTTTTAATGCCTATAAGGCGGGTAGGTGGGTAGTTTGCCAGAGTGGGGGCCTTGTCCCACGGAGGCGCTATCGGGCGCCGCCAATGCTTGGGGCCACTGGGCCTACCCGTACATGCCATGCCACGCTGTATGTGCCTTTTTAACTGATTTTTCACGTAGGTACGCACCTGATCATACTCGAGTACATTCTGTCGCAACCTCGGTCACTAAAAGCTCGAGTGAGCTTCTGTGATTGAGATTGAATGTAGGATTCGTCTGCCACATTATTACTCGAGTAAAGGTTCGCAAGGTACTGTGGGGAAATAGACTATGTACTCTAGAAGCCATATCCGAAACTTCGTCCCCTGTCAATAATAGCCAACATTGAAGTAGCGTTGCTGACAGGGTGTTGCATAATCTGTGGCACACTGTTCTGGCTTCGTCTATCTGTTTATCTTACGATATCTTGCTGTGTTTTGTTTTTTAGTTAGACTATGAGGTGGCGATAAAGGTGAGGAAAGAAAAACTCAATGTGTAATTAGAAAATCGCTCAATTAGTGCCTATGGGAGCTGAAACCTCGGTGTGTTGGTCTGCTTCTATCTCCACCCCCTCTCCCTTGTGGGCAATCAGAGGACTCTGCAAATGGATAGCTTCTGGTGTCACTCTAGTGAAAATCTGGATCCTCGCTCTATTATAGGAGGAAGCAAGGTTCGGGCGGACTTCCGGAACGGTGGGGTATCTGCGGGAGGCTAGTACACATTACCGAACTTGAGTGATCCCTCATGATTGCCGCGGCGGTAGAAGGGAAAAAGTAAGGCGTGCTCGGTAAATTATTCCCATTGGCGTTGCCCTCCTGCAAGCAGGACCAGAGATCCAGAGCATCACCACTTACATTTTACCACTACTTGTATTCGTAATTTAGTACTTACTTGACTTATTGAATGATATCTTGTTATTGCGCCCTTAAGAAGGTAAGGAGAGGTGACGGAGGCGAATTAAGAGTCAGTGGAAATCTCGCGATTAACATGGGGGCGTGGTTGCCCGGACCAAAGGGCTGGGTCCAAGGCTACCAAGGCTGGTAGCATCAGTGCGCCTGATGAATCATATGCTCGAGCACACCCACGATTGACCCCTTATCGATATATACACCTCCACTGTATTGACCCCCGTATCGTACTACGAGCAAGAAGTGCACATGTCTAGGGATATTTCACATAGTTTATGTTAGATATTGCTCAATAGAAGGATTAGCAACAGCCATGAAAGAGTATGGAAGGGGGATGCCGATTAATTGGCCATCCACAATTAGAAAAGCAAAGGTGATGCCTTTTCCGGGCTTTCAATTGACCAATGGTGGCTGCCTCTAATCTCGCTGGCAAACGGGCACAGCACCTAAATTTAACTTGTGTGGGTAGGGCAAAACACACTCCTGTGTATGGTAGAATAAAATATTATAGAAAGGAATCTCTATAGCGGAGACATGTCGAGCAAACAAGCAGTATATAGGGTTAAAGATAGAATAGGGTACGGCTCTGGGATTTTTTTCCCTCAAAGTCTGTAGAAGATGGATATTTAGGAGCAAGTAAGCACTGCCAAAGCTCTTTCTTTCATTCACTTTCTTCGAAATCCATGGCCTACCTCACTATTTCACGACGGGACCTTACTGTCCTTGCCAGTTACAAGAGAAGAAAGGGTGGAGAAATAAAAGTAGAAAAAAACAAGGAAGTTAGTTTTTGTCTTTAAACTGGGGTATTATTGGGTATTAGTCTCACGCTTTCTATCCAGTGGTACCCTGCTAGTGGCCTTTGAGGGAAGGGGTAGTGCGATATATTCCGCTAACATCTTGGGAAGGTATTTTGCTCAGCCTAGGTACAGGGGCGGTATTCAGGAATCACATTTAACCAGGTACAGGTAAGCCTTTGCGGAGTTATCTCTAGTCAGATGAGCGAGGTAGGTGTTGGTCAGCGGGGGCTTCCCGATGAGCTGTCTGGAGTCCGTTCTATCATAGCAAGTACCATCCCTCTTCTTCGATTTCTCACATGTTCAGAGTAAAGACATGACTAGAAAACATCAAATCCATAGCCGTCCCGGCTCCCTACACAGACCTAAACTCCTAGGGGTCCTACATGAAACTCGCAAATGGAAACACAGGAATAAAATGAGCAAATAAAATTAACAGACTCAACATAAATGATAATTGAAATAGAAGGTAACATTAACCCTTTACATCTTAACCGCTCTTCTATCTGGAGATGATCCCAATAATTAATACCAACCAATATTGCTTCCTTTGATCTAGAAAGTTTCAAATAGTAGAGAGTGTGGGTGCAGGTTTTTGTGTTAAATCGACTTGTAGCTCTCGACCCTGATCAAAAGGTTATTCTCCTGACTCTCTTCGAGTAATCGTTCGATAGGATAGTTCGGTGTGTCTTCTAATGTGCCTAAGCTCTTAGCCGAGAGTTCTGGTGGTGGGAGGTTGTTGGATGGCTGGTGGAATTGTTGACTGCCATTGGTAATAGCTTGGTCAAAAGAGAGTATTTGAGAATGACACCATTTGAGCCGGAGACAATGAGGACAGGTCCCGCTGGATCCATTACTAGTGTGGCTCGAGTCTCTGTGAGGGGCTGGGGGTTGTTGGTGGTAGTGACTGGAGGGAGAATTTTTTTGATGGGTATTTGTAGAATTATGCTGAGTGGTATCCTTTGAGACAGTGTTAGTGCGGTAGTCAGGAGAGGTCTCGAAGAGAGAACTAACATTTAAAACTTGTGGGGTATGAGTTACTGTATTCGTTTCTCCTTGAGGAGATTGGGGAGCTATAGCGAACAAATATCTAAGAACAGCAGGGCATTGTTAGTAACAGTAATGTAGATTTAGAACACATTCTTTTTCCGTTAAAAATAATCACGGGCTGTAGTCTTACGTTTCGCAGTTCGGGCAGGTTGTTGGTGTCCCACTAATGGGAGACGATGTGGTGTTGATAAGACCTGTAGCCATTTTGCAGTCCGAACTGGGGAAGGTTTGGTTGCTTAAAGGAATTTAAAAGTTTTTGTTGAATATTGAGACGGACTTTGGAGAAGTAGGTTCAGGGAGTTGAGAGTGTGTGATGCTGGGCTAGGCCAGCATTTATAAAATTCATACCCTCCTGGGCCATTAGAACCCGGGAGCAGATTGTGCTAATGTCACTAGGTTAGAATGGAAAGATTTTCACCACCAGCACGGGCCCCACGCGTTTAGTAGCCTTCTAGGACCGTCCTTCTCAGTGGTAGAGTTTGACATCGGTTTTCCGCGTGCATGTGCTCTCGCGTGCACCCTATTCGCCCTGAGCATATTGCTTTTGCGCGCCTACACTGTGCCAATCCCAATATTCATAGCTCTGTGTTTTCCCCTACTAGCGCGGCCGAATTGAAGCCGGGCACTGAAAGTGTCCCCACCCATACAAAGTGTCCGGTTTCAATTCGGCCGTGCTAGTATCGTCGGTTCTGTGGGCGTATAGCGCGCTTATCACCAGCCACTCGGCCCCACTAGGCTCCGCTAGACGCTTAACTCCTCGTTTGGGTTTAGATTCTGCAGCAAAAAGGTAAATATTTTTCTTATTTTTTTCCCCCGGAGTTCTCTGTTTAATTAGCTAGGTTCGCGGGGTACCTAGTTCCTAGGCTTTCGGAGGGCCCTTGTGGGCGCTGTTGCGCTGTGGAGCTCTGGAAAAAGAAGAAACCGCTCGGGGGAGATCCGGGCTAGCCCCCGCGCAGCTTTTAGGAAATTTACAAAGAAAGATACAATTTATGAGGTTTCATTCCTGACCCCCTGCTATTACGCGCTGCTACCCTCCCGCAGGAATACCTGAGCTGTTAGGTATCACTCTAGGACGTCCAGAACCTCCCTTTTTGATCAATTAGCAGAAAACAGCAAAACTGTCCTTTTGCCCTGCAGGAAATGCCCTAGATTTGGCGGGATTCAATGTCAGCAGTTCACGAAAACGAGGAAAAAGGAATCAAAGGAAAAGCAAAGGAGAAAAAAGGAAAGAAAAGAAGGTTGATTCAGGAGAATGGGAGGATAGTAGCTCAATTGCTATGATAACTAGGGTAGAAGATAAGTGAGCTATCGTAGGTGTAATTGCTTCTCTAAACTAGGCACTGGCCATATTTATTGTGCCCCACCCTAAGGGCTGAGGTGCGATATTTCTCTATCCTAGAGCTAGCGGTCTACAGTACACTAGGGAACGACGAAACGGGGCGGATGAAGTTAATTGGGGGGTAGAATGGAGGACTTCCCGTAGGAATCTAGAAAAATCTGGAGCTTGGAGCAAGAATATGGATCACAGGTTGCTCCCATAGAAAAAATGATTTCCAAACTTCCAGATTATGATCATTGAGGGAAAATGAAACCGCACATATGAAACCTGATAGATACAAGAAGGAAATTATTTTTCATAGGATTGTGTCCTGTAGTAGCTTGCTGGTTCTTCATTTTGTGCATTGAGAACAGGGGCCTAATGTGTCGAGAACTGCAGGGCTGGCTGACCAACTGCATACAAGTTTCTAGATTTCTCATCGTTTTCAAATCTGAACCAGGGGGAGGAGGGGGTGGTTTAGATTTTAGAAAATTTAGAAGTTGATTTTCTAGATTTTAGCCTGAAAATATGCCAAGAGCACTTCTAAATCTCTTCCTGATTCCTACAGGAAGTCCTCTATATGGGTTCGCTGGGGCCGTCGGATATACTTTTTTTTTTTTTTTGCTTGTTAGCGATCCCCGTTCGTCACTCGCCTAGCCCCTGACAGTGGGTAGGGACTCTACCGCTCCCAAATGGCTCGACCCCTGGTAGCCTTGCATAGTCGTCTACTAAGTTACTATTAGTGGAGGAAATCGTGTATAGGTAACAAGCAAGAAGTATTCGAAGATTCGAGTCTCAATTTAGCATAGGCACTCGGATAGGCGTAGATAATTAACCATATGTTTTCCCAATCCCCAGTACCCGGATACTTTTTACTTCTTATGTGGAGTGTAGTATATATCTATCTCATGAAAGAGATACTGTAGTTTTACCTATCTTGAGTGGGTTTATTTTACCACTTCGGGGGGATATCGTGATCTACACGTTTTCTGCCACCCCCGCCAGCCCCCCCCCTCTTCGCCTGGTTGTTTTTTTCTTGCTTGCTTGCCTTCGTGCCTACCTGCTTAGATGTTCTGCGAAGTGGAATGGAGAAAGGAAAAAGTAAAGAGTGACTTCCCCCTCCTCTTTCAAAGAAAGCAAAGAAAGCAGGATGGATGAGATGAGTGGAAAGGGGAAGGGAAGGGAAAAGCGACAACTCGTTACTGCTGCTGCGGGAGCTTTTTTTGACCTCACTTGCTGTTACTTGTCTAGCACTGTTTTTTTTTATTACTTTTCTCCTTTACTTTTCTTTAGGAGTCGTGGTTTTTATTTTTATTTTATATTTTTTATCTTTAATTTTTTGCTCTTTTATTTTTAAACCTTGACTCCTGGGTTTTTGTTGTTCTAGGCACACCTCCACGTCTCCCTCCTTTCGCTATTGCTTATCATATTGCCCTTAAAGTTGGGGTCTTATCTCTTGGTTCTTGCGGTTCCTAAAGCGGTGATGAGTCTTTGACCCGGCAATTGCGGCTCTTTCCTCCCCTGTTCACCTCAGGCCTTGCCCCTCCATCGCTCATACAAAATAGCAGTCTTGACCCACTGCCTCCACAGTGTCAACATCCACCATATATCCCTCCCCACACCATCACACCCATATCTATAACTACTTACTCCACTCTTCACTCAATCCCCTTACCCCCTAAGTTACCGACGAGTCTCCGCACAAACCTTCACATATCACAGATCCGGCCCCAGTCATATACGCACCCGCATATAGCCACCATATCAGATCCGATCTACGCCTATAAAGAATACCTCCACCTCCTTCCGCACCTCTTCGTAAAAGTCGAGAAGGAAGTTTTGGGCGAGGCTTGCGTATCCTGCGAAGGTTCTCTTACCCGCCAAATTTACGAGTGCAACGCGTACACACTGCGCCTATGCGAACCTTGTCGGGATCGGATCGTGGATAAGTACCACATGTGCTCGCTGACAGCTGATAGAAGATGTGGCAAGCTAGATGTTGAATCTGAGTCCGATAAGCATCGAGAATCAACAACAGCTTCACCGGCAGTACTAGCAGGTGCAAATTAGAGGAGGAGCACCAAACAGTGATCGTGATGATGCAGGATGAAAATGGGCAACAACAATCGCAGTATCAACACTAGCTTCAAATCAATCATCAGGGACAACAGGAGCTTCATCGAACACAACAGCTGCGAGAGTGGGAGGACTTGCGAGAGCAGTATATGTTACAAATGGATGGTGGATTAAGAACCTAGCGAAATGTTCTAGAAATGATGTAGATATTAGATGGGTGGACGTGGTGGATGTGAGAGAACTTGTTCATTCTCAGATGCGCGCCGCTGCTAACTAACTAGGACTAACAAACATGTGTGCGCAACCAGTGGTTTACCCTCAACGCCGTCCTATGCTCTCCAGAACACAACTAGGGCGGTTGCCCGTACCCTACTACACTCAACAGTAGAAGATTCAAAGTGAGATTGAGATGGAGGCGGAACTGGCAAAGATGGATAATATGTTGGGTGGGGTGAGGGGGAGGGGTCCAATGGGAGGTGGTGGTGGTGGTTGATCGGTGTTCCTTTCCCGCTTTCTTCCTTTTCTTTCCGTTTACTTCTCCTTCGGTTGGTTGTTTGTGCGAAGCTCGGTCGTATCATACGAGTGCAGGAAGGATCAACCAGGAAATGCGGTTAGGGTGAAATAAGAGGACAGAGAGAGGGAAAAAAAATAGGACAAACACTATACCATAAGTACTCGAATAATTGGACAGTGTGCTAGGAAGTTGAATCTACCTAGTATGGTGTCGTGTTTTGCTATTCCTATTTGCCTTGGGGAGCAGGTTTCTTGGTGTGTTTTGCACCGCCTTCGGGGGAAGATTTTGGACTGTCAGGCACACAGTCCAGTGATTCAAGTTCTTACTGTATGTCTAAAAGAATAAAACACCCTGATTCCTCCTCTGGGGATCATTAGGGATATTTTCACAGTCCTAATATGGTAACTTAATTTCTCCTTTTTGCCCACTAGTGTGCAGTTCAGCGGAAGTCCTAGAGCTTGAAGCAGGGCATCGGTACGTGAAGCTGGCACTCATCAGTTAGTATTTGTTCTGATGTTGTATTCAGTAAGCTTTATTTACCATCTAGTGCACGAATGTCTTCAGGTGTCTTAAGAAAATCAGGTATCGGCTTATTGTTGATACCTGATAGTAGTTTTAGGGGGAAGTCCTTGTGTGCCGCAGGTGGATTAAAAATACTCCTCATTGTTGGCACTCCTGTTTAACTGTCAACCCCGCTCTCTAAATGAAATGGAGAAGGTCTACACACGAGCGGCCATGCCATGGCGGATTTGAACCATGTCCTGGTTTATCTGAGCTATGAGCTCTCTGATCTAGTCAAGTTGGTGGATAATAGTGTTTGGTGCAAAGTTTTGTATTCCGTTTATTTCAGTTACAGCAGTAAGTTACCCATCTCCGCAGAGGCATCTCTAAGTTCATTCGCTACGTTGGCCATAGAGGGATAGATGACGTTGTTGTTAGGTTGAGCTAGGAAACCCTTGTGATGCTGTGGATTGGTGGTGTTGGGGTAATTGCGGTTTAGGGGAGTGAGAATGATGGTGGAATGGAGAAATGCAAGAGTCCTAGAAGAAAAGCGGCGTTTATATACACTACTTAATACTATTATCAGGCCGACTATTAGACACGTAGTAAGTTCCGGTAGATGACCTACGTGTACTCATAAGGTCACAAGATTACAGCAATATTACTAGTAAATTAGGACCCATCACACAAGGGGTTTGCCGGTACCGTGCTCCTACTAGTCGTAGGATAGCATCAGCTAGGGTGGTGGATCGGGGGGGGGAATTCGAGTGAGGGGGTGTGACAAACAAGTCTTGAGTTTGGCGAAGTGGATGTATGGGTTTAGAGTTGCAGTCATGAAGTGTCACTCGTTAGGATGGTAAATACAATAGTTGTTGCAATGCGCGATTGATTTAACCGAGAAGTGGTAATAGATGACAGTCAAGATTATTGATTGATGCGAACAGCTATTAGAAGAATCATAGGAAAGATAAAGACCAGTTATGTAGTAAAGCGGTTCAGTCTTAATTAAGTTGTATTTCTGTCTCTTGCTCCATCAATCCAAACTGAGTTACGGCAGTAGAAAGAACAGTGATTGACAAGGAAGAACACCCTGAGCAAACGAAATAATACCATGGCGAACATAATGCTAAGGTGTAAAATGAAGGAATGCGAAAGAGTAAGAAAAAAGTGGGTGATTTCAGGTGACTTTCAATACCAGAGACTGCGGGGGACTGTAGGTGGCGGGGCCTTGGTCCTCGGAGGTTAGTTGTGGGACAAGCTTGGATAGGAACCGGACGGATGATACAACGTAATCCACCGCTGTCCGCCTTTAGGGCAGGTGGACTTCCCCGTTGGGGACACTGGGCTTAACTGGAATAAAATCCAGTTGTAGGGAGAATAATAGTTGAGGAAATCTGCAAACCTCATGAGTTGACGAGAAATTCAACTAGGAGGTACCCAGGTAAAAGCCAAGAAAAGAACCAAGCACAGAGACGATGCTTCCGAAAGAAGGAAACACACCAATTCCACCACACAGTCAGGGTCCCAATGTACCAACAGAAAATCTCCTTTTTCCCATTAAAAATCTATGGCAGCAAATCTTTCCCCACAGAGTTCTTGAAGAGGAGCATCAATAGCGGTATCTAACACCAATTAGTTGGCTTTTATTTCAATGATATGTTCAGTAAACTTAACTTGCCATTCAGACTGTTGAGGTCACCAAGTGCCTCGGGGAAGCCCTTTATCACATTACCGCCAACCCCAGTAAGTGAGGCCAGGGTTATTTGGGCATTAACGGCCAACTTATAATTAGCCATATGGGCAAGCTGGTAAGTATCCCTATTTAACCGATGCCTTAGGCCCCGTTTGGCAAAAATGGGACAGTTCCGTTGGGTGGCCGTTTCTGCTGTGAAAATACCATTTTCTTCATTCTGAAGGAAGGGAGAGGACAATTTGTATGGGGGAACGGAACGGAACCGTTGTACCCAAACAGTCCCTTAGTTCGCACTCAACTTGAACTCAGCTCTGAAAATGAAGGGAAAGGGTCAACACACATGGGTGTCATAACCTGCTGGAGAGAGTCTTGGGTCCAATGGGCCACGTTTTTGGTGAGTTGGGCTATGCTTTAGTTAATGTTAGCTATGGTCTGCTCCAAAGCGGCAATGCAGTTAACGAGATCGTCGAGTCGGTGAGTAATACCGGCCAGTACGAGGTTTTGAATTTTGTTAATCTCCGCCAATTAATCGTCCATCCCTGCTGGCGAAGCTCTATTTTCATTTGTAGTAGTCGTCAAAGCAGCCTAGAGGTCTGGGAAGAAGTGTTCCCAACCGCCTCGGCCGCCCCACGTTGAGTGCGGAAGGGTACGGGCAACCGCCTTAGTTGTGTTGTGGAGGGCGTAAGACGGCGTTGAGGGTAAACTAACGGTTGCTCATGATGGAGTAACCCCATCGTGGTATGTTAGGTTAGGGCACATTTATAGGTGTGAGCAGGGCTATGACCAGACCACGGGGCGGTGACTGGTGTTATATAGTAGAGAGCACCCACTATGCGGGCCACCACAAACTGTATCTAATCTGAGCTGCGTTCCTTTCTCTGTTCATCATCACTTGATCACCTTTACAGTCATTCTTCACTCCTTTGCGAACATACTTGTCATATACATCGAATATCGAACACATCTCAGTTTTCCTATCACTACCGTTTCGGGATCTTCCTTGCGACGACAGCTCCGAGCCAAGCTGTGTCACGGCGGTGCTTGTACGACGGCATATTTCCCTTGCGCATAGTACGGACCTCCATCAGCTCACACATATTTTGTTAGTCCTATCATATTATGATATTTAGTTAGCAACCGCATGCAGCTGAGAATGAATAAGTTCCCTCTCACCCCTCTCACCCCTACCAGACCCACCCCACCCACCAGTTCTAAAAGTTTGGGTTAGCTTGTGTGTACGAAGGATGTAGGGCCACATGGTCTCCTTAACGAAATGAGTAGTGCCCTGAATGATACCCCGGGATTTAATGCCTACAAGGCGGACATGCAGGCAGTTTGCCAGAGTGATGATGGCCTTGTACTACCGAGGCTATATCGAGCGCCACCAATGCTTGGGACCACTTAGCCTATCCATACATCCCGCGCTTGTGTGCCTTTTAAACAGATTTTTCATGTAAGTATGCACCTGATCATACATTCTGTCACAACCCCGGTCAAAAAAGAGGCTCGAGTGAGTTTCTATGATTGTAATTGAGTGTAGGATTCGTCTGTCACATTATTACTAGATGAAAAGTTCGCGAGGCGCCATGAGAAAATGGAATATGTTCTCTAGAAGCTGCATTCGACACTTCGTCCCCTGCCAATAATATTTAACATTGAGGTAGCGTTGCTGAGGCTGACAAGGTGTTGCACAATCTGTGGTTACACTTTTCTGGCTTGGTCCCTCTGTTTATCGTAATGTATCTCCCTCTGTTTTGCTTTTTTAGATAGACTATGAGGTGGCGATAAAGGTGAGGAAAGAAAAACTCAATGTGTAATTACTAAATCGCTCGATTAATGTCTGTGGGAACTGAAGCTTCGGTGTGTTGGTCTGCTTCTATCTCCTCCCCTCTTCTCCCTTGTGGGCCATCAGAGGACTCTGTAAATGGATAGCTTCTCTTGTCACTCTAGTGAAAATCTGAATTAACCCCCTCCTCTAACATGATTTGTACGACAAGCGTAAAAGATTCCTAGGAAGGTGTCAGCTTTTGTTCCCTAGGCTTCTGTATAACTTATCAACTATCTATGATAGGGGGTAATCAAGGCTGGAGCGGACTTAGGGAACGTTGGTCGGGGTAGTTGCGTGGGGACTAGTACAAATTCGGGAACTTGGGTGATCTCTCGTGATTACCGCAAGCGAAGGACAAAAGTAGGGCGCACTCGGTAAATTTCTCCCATTGATTGTGTTGCCCTCCTACAAGCAGGCCCGGAGATCCGCAGTATCACCACTCAGCTTTTACCACTGCCTTTTTGCTCGTAATTTAGTACATACCTTACTTATTGAATGATACCTTGTTATTGCGCCCTTAAGGGGGTAAGGAGAGATGACGGAGGCGAATTAAGAGTTAGTGGAAATCTCGCGAATAGCATGGGGGTACGGTTACCGGGCTCCAAGGCTATCAAGGCTGGCAGTAGCAGGGCGCCTGACTAAATCATGTGCTCGAGCACACCCACGATTGACCCTTTATCAATATATACACCTCCACTGTATTGACTCCCGTATCGTCCGGGCAAGAAGTGTACATGTCTAGGGATATCCCACATAGTTTATGTTAGATATTGCTCAATAGAAGGATTAGCAACAGCTACGAACGAGTATGGCAGGGGGTATGCCGGTCAATTCACGATCCACAGTTTGAAAAGCGAAGGTGATGCCTTTTCAGTGCTTTCAATTGATCAATGGTGGCTGCTTCTAATCCCGCTGGCGAACGGGCACAGCACCTAAATTTGACTTGTGTGAGTAGGTGCAAAAACACACTCCTGTGTAGAACAAAGAAAGGAATCCCTGTGGCGGAGACACATCGGGCAAGCAAGCAGTATATAGGGTTAAAGATGGGATGGGTTATGATACGATTATGGGACTTTTTTCACTCGAAGTCTGTAGGAGAGGGATATTTGGGAGCAAATCAGTTCTGCCAAGCCCTTTCTTTTTTTCACTTTCTTACTCATGACCTACCTCACTAGTTCACGACGGAGCCTTACTGTCTTTGCCAGTTACAAGAGAAGAAAAGATGGAAAAATAAAGGTAGAAAAAAAACAGGGGAATCGATTGAATTCTCATCTTTAGACTGGTGCACTGTTGGGAATTAATCTCACACCCTTTATCCAGTGATACACTACTAGTAGCCTTTGAGCGAAGCGGTAGTGCGATATATTTAGCTAACATTTTGGGTGGCGCAAGGGCGTTACTCAGAAATAATATTTGACCAAGTGAGCCTTTGGGGCGTTATTTGTAGTCACATGAGTGAGGTGGGTGCTGGTTCGTAGCGGCTTCTCGATGAGCTGTCCGGAGCCCGTTCAAGTACTATCTCTCTTTCTCGATTTCTCACACGCTCAGGGTAAATACATGACTTAAAACCCCAAGTCCATAGCGGCACCGGCTCCCCACACAGACCTAAACTCCAACAAATTCAACATAAGTGATAATAGAAATAGAAGAAGGTAACATTAATCCTTTACATCTTAACCTCTTCCCACCTGGAGAGAACCCCAATAATTAATGCCAACCAACCAATCTTGCTTCCTTTGATCTAGAAAGTTTCAAAGAGTAGGGAGTGTGGACCGGTTTTTGTGTTAAATCGACTTGTAACTCTCGACTCTGATCAAAAGGTTATTCTCCTGACTCTCTTCGAGTAATCGTTCGATAGGATAGTTCGGTGTGTCTTCTAATGTGCCTAAGCTCTCAGCCGAGAGTTCTTGAGCCGGGGGGTTGTTGGGAAGCTGGCGGGATTGTTGATTGCCACTGGTAATGGCTTTGTCAAAAGAGAGTATTTGCGAATGACACCATTTGACCCGGAGGCAGTGAGGACAGCGGTGAGGGGTTGGGGGTTGTTTGTGGTAGTGTCTCGAGGCAGAGCTTCTTTGATCGGTATTCGTAGAATTATGACGAGCGGTATCCTTTGAGACAGTGTTAGTACTGGGTGCTCAGGAGAGGTCCCGAAGGGAAAACTAACATCTACAACCTGCGAGGTACGAGCTTCTGTATTCGTCTCACTCTTAGGAGACAGTGGGGCCATAGCGAACAAATATCTAAGCACAGCAAGGCCTTGTTAGTAACAGTAGTGTAGATTTAGAACACGTTCTTTTTCCGTTAAAAAAATGACGAGCTGTGGCCTTACCTTTCGCAGTTCGGGCAAGTAGTTGGTGCCGGGTTAACGGGAGACGATGTAGTGTTGCTAAGACCTGTACCCATTTTGCAGTCCGAATTGGAGTAGGTTTGATTGTTTAAAACGAATTTAGAAAATTTTATCGAATGTTGAGACGGGCTTTAGAGAAGAAGGTTTAGGGAGAGAGTGCTATGCCGGGTGAAGGTCAGCATTTATAAAATTCATATCTCCCTCCTGAGACATTAGAATCCACGGGCACATTGTGCTAATGTTATCAGGTCAGATCGGGGATATTTTCACCACCACGGCCCCAGCAAAATTTAATAGCCTTCTAGGCTTGCCGTTCTCAGTGGCAGAGTTTGACATCGGCTTTCTGCGTGCATGTGCTCTCGCATGCCCCCTCCTCGGCCGGAGCACATTGCTTTTGAGCGCCTACACTGCTCCACTCAGATAATCATAGCTCCGTGCTTTCCCCTCTCGTCGGCTCTACCGGCGTATAGCGCGCTTGTCACCAGCCGTTCGTCCCATTAGGTCCGGGTAGAGACTTAAGTCCCCGTTTGGGCTTAGATTCCGCAGGAAAAAGGTAATTTTTTTCTTCTTTTTCCAGAGTTCTCTGTTTAATCGCCAGGCTAGCGGGGTATCTGGTTCCTCGGAGCTGGGCTTTTGGAGGGCCCTAGTGGGCGCCGTTGAATTGTCGAGCTCTGGAAAAGGAAAAAAGGGCTCGGGAGAGATCAGGGCTCCCCCGCGCTGCCTTTAAGAAATTTGCAATAACAAACTCTTCTTTCTGTAAAAGAAAAATCCAATTTATGAGGCTTCATTCCTGACCCCCTGCTATTATACACTGCAACCCTCCCGCAGAAAACCGGAGTGGTTGGGAATCACTCTAGGACGTCCAGAATTTCCCCTTTCGATCAATGAGCAGAACACAGCAAAACTGTCCTTCAGCCCTGCAGGAAATGCCCTGGATTTGGCGGGGCGCAATGTCGGCAGTTCGCGAAAACGAGGAAAAAGGAAGCAAAGAAAAAGCAAAGGAGAAAAAAGGAAGGAAGGAAGAGAAAGTCAATCCAGGAGAACCGGAGGACAGCAGCTCAACTGCCGTGATAACTGGGGTAGGAGATAAGTGTGCTAGGTGCAGTTGCTTGTCTAAGCAAGGCGCTGGTGATATGATACTTGTATTTCTTCTGTTCCACCCAAGGGCTGAGGTTGCGACATTTCCCTATCCCATAGCCAACGGTCTACAGTACACTGGGGCACGACGAAACAGGACGGATGAAGTTAATTGGCGGGTAGAATATGGGTTCGTTGGAGTCGTCGGATAATGAGAATTTGCTTGTTACCTATCCCTGTTCCTCACCCGCCCGTTTTCGAGTGGAGACTTCACGGTGCCCAAGCGATTAGGGCCATGACAGCCTTGTACAGTCGTCTGCTATTGCACCTTAGCAAAAGTAACCGAATATTTCGCGCGGCAACCATCGATCGCGCGACATCGCCTCCTCCCCCTTAGATTCTGCTCCCTGAAGGGTTACTGCAAGATCTATTATATAATTTTCTAGG
>Ga0307509_10001728_pt1 | contig 36357 bp, 30 predicted proteins | sample 10_EM_MG_FD_202245 | JGI IMG/M metagenome (GOLD analysis project Ga0307509, IMG submission 202245) | Populus trichocarpa ectomycorrhiza microbial communities from riparian zone in the Pacific Northwest, United States - 10_EM | ecosystem: Host-associated > Plants > Roots > Unclassified | place...
AACGATATTAAGTTTAACCGTTTTGATTCTTCGTGAATTATTTACTCTATCTTTATCTTCTACTTTGAGTTTTGGTGCGGTCGCAACCTTAGAGTTCACCTCTCTATAGGGTGCCCCCGTTACACAAGAACTGACGAGCCAGCTACCATTATGAGATCCCAAAGGCTTTTCCAGCAATTCGTGGTTGATGCCTGGGCAGCTTGTGATCAAAACAAGTTGAGCTGGCTCCGAACAAATCAGGCCCGTATTAGGACTGATTTGTATAATGGTCTTGCAGATGTACTGCAACAAGGTGATGTGAACATGGGCCAAGTTGGACGTAGAATTGTCTTGCCATCAAGTTATGTTGGTGGAGATAGATTCATGCAGCAGTTATACCAGGACAGCATGGCCCTGGTACGCCACTTTGGTAAGCCTTCACTATTCATTACGTTTACGGCTAATCCAAAATGGGCGGAGATTCAAGATGAGCATCTAGATGGCCAGACCGCCACTGACCGCCCAGACCTTGTAGCGAGAGTTTTCAACCTTAAGCTCAAGGATCTGTTGGATCAAATCAAGCACAAGCAAGTGTTTGGTCCATGGCAGGGCTGGGTCTGGACCATAGAGTATCAGAAGCGTGGACTTCCTCATCTCCATTTACTGCTATTCCTTCAGACTGATGCTCAGTTCCTCACCCCTGCCCATATTGATAGATTTATATCTGCTGAAATCCCAACTGAAGACGACGTTATAGGTCAACGGTTGAGGACAATCGTTGAGAATACAATGGTTCACACTCACTGTGGTGGGGGAAATGGTGATGCCTTATGCATGAAGGACCTAGACCCAGCCGTGGTGACCACCTGTCACAAGGGATATCCACGTGATTTCTTGGAGGAGACAAGTATTCCCGAGAATGGGTATCCTTTGTACCGGAGACGGAATACAGGCAGGTCTTTTACAATTCCTGTTCGTGGAACAGTAGGTACAGTGGAAGTGAGGATAGACAATCGTAGAGTTGTACCATACAGCCCCTACTTGTCTCTCCGCTATAATGCCCATATTAATGTAGAGGTTTGCGGTTCAGTGCAAGCTGTGAAGTATATTCACAAATACATTTACAAAGGTGGGGATAGAGCTACAGTACGTGTGGATTCTGAGCAGGATGAGATCAAGCACTATCTGCATGGACTTTATATCGGTCCAACTGAAGCAGTTTGGCGTTTGTTTGAATTCAGCATGCATGAAGAACAGCCCCCAGTGACCCATCTTGCCCTTCATCTTCCAGATCAACAAGCTGTCTATTTTGCAGAGCATGAAGACATTGATCTAATCCGTGAACAAATTGAAGGGTCCATGACCACACTAATGGCATTTTTTGCTTATAATGAGCAGAATGAAGATGGTAGGATATTTTTATACCATGAATTTCCCGAACACTTTGTGTATGTACGCAAAGTGGGATGGAAAAAGAGACAAAGAGGGACAGCTGTTGGACGTATGTATTCAGCCAGTCCCTTTATGGGTGAGAGATATTATCTCCGCCTACTATTAACTGTTGTCCGAGGGCCTACAAGCTTTCAAAATCTAAGGACAGTTGATGGTAAGGTGTGCGCAACATTTAAAGAAGCCTGTATAGCTTTAGGACTATTAGAGGATGATGGTGAGTGGGTAGCTCTCTTTTCTGAGGGTGCTCAGTTTATGACTGGTATGGCTTTGCGACATCTATTCGCTCTAGCCCTTCAGCATACAACTATTAGCAATCCACTTGCCATTTGGCAAACATTTGGCCATAGTATGTGTGATGATATTCCACGCATCTTAGCAACTGGCAGAGTCCCAGTGCCTTCAGGTGCAGAGGAAATTGATGAGATTGACCTAGACTATGGCCTTTACCTCATTCAAGAGTACTTGAAGGAATTTCAAAAAACCCTCTTGGAGTATGGTTTACCAGAACCAGTCCTTGATTGGGTTGTGGGACAAGCTAGAGTGACCAACCCAGTGATGGCAGAAGAATTAGCCTATAATCCAAGGCAGGAAAAAGAAAATAGTGATAGCATGAGAGCCCAGCTAAATCCAGAGCAAGTTAGTTGCTTTGAGGAAATAATAAAAGCTGTAGAGCAATATGATTGTCATCCTCATGGCAATTGCAGTTCTGGCTTCTTCGTCCAAGGGGCAGCTGGAACTGGCAAGACTTTTCTCTATAACTGTTTATGTAGTTACCTTCGAGCTGAGGGGAAAATTGTACTTTGCCTGGCTTCATCTGGTATTGCAGCTCAATTGTTACCTGGTGGTCGAACAGCGCACTCCAGGTTCAAGATTCCCCTATCAAATGCCTTAAATAGTGGATGTAATATCACCAGCAGCTCACCTCTTGCCCATATGATCAGAAACACCTCCTTGATCATTTGGGATGAGGTTCCAATGCAACATAAGTCCTGCTTTGAAGCAGTTAACTGGACTTTGAATGACATTTGTCATGTAAATGATAGTTCTCTGTTTGGTAGAATTCCCATTGTACTTGGTGGGGATTTTGCCCAAATCTTGCCAGTGGTTAGGCGAGGTTCACAACAGGCCACAGTGCAAGCCTGTATCCAGCATAGTTCTATCTGGAACCGGTTGCATGTATTGAGACTTAGGACCACTATGAGGATTGAGGCTAACAATTCCAACAGGGTCTTCATTGGCTTCCTTAAGAGTCTTGTGAATGATTCTACTATGTATGGAAAGATTGCAATTCCAGACTATATCCGTAGAGTTACCTCTGTAGATCAGCTCTGTGACCAACTCTATCCCCAGGTCTTATTGAATGAAGCTGTTACATCCCACAGTGCTCTAATTGGAAAAGCTATCTTGGCCTTCAAAAATGACACTGTGAATGATTTCAATAACACACTTCTAGACAAGATGCCTGGTACAGAACACCGCTTTGAGGCAGTAAATACAGTAGAGGCAAGTGAACAAGCAGCTGCTGAACTTTATGCGGTAGAATATTTGCAGAGTATTAACTTAGCCTCAATTCCCCCTTCATCCCTTAGATTAAAAATTGGTGTACCACTAATCCTCATCCGGAATCTGAGTCCGAAGCATGGGATGTGTAATGGTACAAGATTAAGACTATTGGGGATTAACCGCAACTGTCTTCAGGTAGCTATATTGGGTGGCAGGTGGGATAGAGAGATCCGTCTCCTGCCTCGTATAAAACTAACCACAACTGATGAGGATCTGCCCTTCATTCTTGAAAGGAAGCAGTTTCCTGTACGCCTGTGCTTTGCCATGACTGTTAACAAGTCTCAAGGCCAATCATTAGAAAAGGTAGGTGTAGATCTTCGTACTGATGCATTTACCCATGGCCAGCTCTATGTAGCACTATCAAGAGTAACCTCACTGGATGGACTTACTCTATTGCCATCCAGTAATACTCCAACAGTAATATCAAATATTGTATATCCAGAGGTCCTACTCTAAGATACCTCTGTGATACAAACCTCCATTTTGAATTCTCTCCTGGCTAATCATTATATTCCTTCAATATATTAGACACTATGCTATGGATCAGAAATCAGTACAGCTTGCTGTTAATAATGGTACATTTATATTAGACCTATATTACTTTGTTTCTTTTCTTACTGCGAATCCTGTGGAAGTACTCTTTTTCCATGACAGTATTTTGCCTCATTTCCAGAGGTTTTTGACTCAATGGTTTTAATGAGGCTTTCTATACATTGTTGGCTTTTTTTCAGTTAGTTTTTTTATTGCTTCTAAAATTATATATATATTTCTTCATTTTGTATACAGCTTGCTCTTGCATAATAGACCAATAATTTATATTGTTCTCTGAGTTTCTTGTATAATATGATGCCAATTATTTTATGTTTTTTTTGAAAGACTTTACATCATGTGATTGTGTTATTAACATTACCATTTGCATAGCTTTTCTTGTTCCCCGACATAAACAACATTGCCTTTCTCCCTCACACTTCCTATGGCCACTCTTATCATTCAACCTTTATTCCCCCTCCCCGAAATACTTCAACCCAAACCACCACACTAAGTTATTAAAGAGTAGATCCTCTACCCCCCTCAAATAGCTGAATAAACACAAGCAGAGTTTAACTCGAGCTTAGATCAGTTTGTCAAATCGTCTACACCTATCGGAACCTGCAGCCCTCCAGTTCCTACTGTCCATCTCATGATAACACTGGGATAATAACTATTGGTAGCGCAAGCTGCATCCAGACTTTCTAACTTATTTTCTCACCTTTGACCTGAATACTAGAACTTCGAAAATGAGCTTTGTTAATATTCCTCCTCTTCTCCTCTCATTAACATTTGCTTTCTTCCTCAACCTCAACTCCCTTTCGCTCTCAACTCATATTACAGTACTTAACTAGATCTCATCTCATATTCATTCCTCTAGCACCTCTGACAGCAAATAAGATTTGCCATGACTGACAACACCTCATATTGTTGGAAGTGAAGCAAGTGGGGTGGGCCTCAAAGAAGCACTTCCCATCACACGGATCGTATTAGGGGTTACAGCGATTGGTAGTCCAACAGAGGGAAACCAGTTACCGCTTGAGGCCTAGCTATTGAAGGAATTTCCTTATGGAATAGATAGGCGGTATATCTACAGAAGGTTTCAATCCTACGCTTCACATAGATCTGAGCATTGATAAGGGCCTTGACTGGAGCTACCTGATGTCTGTTAGCAAAATCATTGAAGTGTCAGGTGGTAGAGAGTGGGCAATGGGCTAGCGGAGCTCATAAGCCTACTGGGTTAGGCTTTGGCGCTTTTGCTGGTACAACAGGTGGGGCTCTCTGTTGATCTGCTTGCAGATTGGGGACTCCTGCTTCTCCTGCTATCATCTCGATAGAAAGGTAGGGATGGGCAATACTATTTGGAACCCAACTACAAGCTACTACTGACAATGAATCTAAGATTTGGCAGGTTCCCTTAGGTATTGATGCAATTGTCACCGGCAACCCTCCACTGCCCCTCACAATCTCAGCGATAACTTACAATCTCCATACATGCCTAACCAAGGCTACTATCCCTCACCATTCGCATTTCTCAAACATTTGCATCGCCGTCTGTCCTCAACTATTGCCGCCCATGCTTCAGTATCCTCTACCATCCGCCACCTTTGGCCTAACCAATATATTATGTACCTTATTCTGCTTGCCATCTGGAGACATACGCTTGACCGTCGGTCGAGAGGGCCGCTAGTATTTAGTATACTGTCCATCAGCCTTAATAATTGCCTCTATTCTATCCACCATTGACCCTGCCAAAGTATCAAAAACCTTTGGGTCCAGAAGTTCCCAACAATTAGTGATTGCCTCCTCTATGGCCTTCTTGACCACATTAACATCACCCCTCATAAGATATAGCTCAGGATAGTGCTTATGAAGCTTATCTTTCATCAGAGACCAAACATTTTCAATTGGATTGAGATCTTGTGAATAGGCAGGAATTTCCATCAGAGCAATTCTCTGCCTTCTGAGCCATCTCCTAAAAGGCAAGTGAGTCTTAGCATTGTCAATGATAAAAAATACCTCTTCTTCTCCAACCTTTTCCCTGATATCCTCCCATATCCCTAGAAAGTCATAATGATCATAGACATCAATCATTGACTTTCCAGTAACTCCACCCCTAGCAGAAGAAGGATCAGGAAAAACTGGTAAAAAAAGGCCATGAGTTTGACCATAAAAAAAACCAGTCATCATCTGGCTAATCCCTCTCTCCCCTCTCCTAGCAGTAGGTTCAACATAATCCTTATTCCACTTCTCATTTGGGTATCTAAATACCCATTTTCTTCTCTTTCCTCCACCTCTCTCTACAGATACCTCATCCCCCCACATTGCCTTCCTTCTCCACATATCCCTTGTCCAATGTCTATGGGCTAATGCCCATTCCAACCTCTCCTGAGCAAGATCTTCATCCAAATGAACTCTCTCTTGTGCCACCCATTTTTTAAGATGCTTTTGTGCAATTCTTCTCTTCACTGTCTTGGTAGAAACATTGGGTGCAACTTTTTTACCAATCTCAAAATAGGTAGTGTGGCGATTTTTGAGAGCTTCCTCAACCATGGCTTCATCCTGCAACTTGGTAGTCTTAGGATTTCTTCCTCTACCCTCATTCTCCTTGCCCTATTGATATCCCTTTGCAATTGTATTTCTGACTGTGGTGGGAGGGATGTTAAGGGAGTGGGAAATTTGCTCAGATCCCATTTGAGGCTCATGTAACCCAAGGATTCTCCCCCTGGTAAACTCAGAGAGGTGCTTGGAGGGAAGAGGTTTTTTGGCATGACTGCGAAGAATAGGAGGCATAGTTTATTGAAAAAAATAATCAAGCAGAATGGTTTTGTTTTGGTTGATCTAGAGGAATTTGTTTAGGTAGTGTAGGAGGTGCGGGGTGATGAGGAGGGGTCCGTTGCCATCGATCGTTGAACTGCGGTTATTTTTGTCCCCCGACAATAGTCTATCTATCGCTTAGGTAAATGGGAGAGGGAGAGGGAAAAAAGAAAAAAAAACAGGACTAGAAAAAAGAAAGGTGTAGGTAAGAATTTACCCCGAGAGGATTTACCCGAGAGGAAAAGAGGTATCATAGGACGAAAACCGGAAGCTATAAACTAAACCTTCTCACAGTAATATAACTACTGCACACTACCAACTAGACTATTGTACATTGCAAGCAGCAAGCCATGAACCTTCATTCGAATAACTTAGGCCGGGGTGTCAGGCGGTGTGGCAATATAAATATGTGCATTCCCATCCCATGGGAATTCCTTCGCCTCTAAAGGACGACTTCCATAGGCAACCTCTATGAGCAACATGCTCCAAGAAGCAAGGAATGGGATAGATTTCATGAGATGGTGTGTCCTAGGCCTGGAGTCGCCCTGGGGGTTACCGCTTGGTGAGGCTTTAGCAGTTCTATCCCCCTTTTATGGCCACACCGAGCTGCGTGCATGAGCGGTGTTATGCCCTCATTATCTGGCCTGTTGGGGTTGACCTCTTCCCGCACTAGTAGCATTTTTACCACTCCTTCGTGCCCATTCTCCGCGGCATACCAGATCGGTGTTCGGCCAAATGAAGTCGGCTGGTCGGGGTTGACCTCTTGTCGTTCTAGTAGTATCTTCACCACTCCCTCGTGTCCGTACTCGGCAGCATACGAGAGGGGTGTTTGGCCCCACGAAGTTGGCTTGTCGGGGTTGACCTCTCCCCGCTCGAGTAGTATTTTCACCACTCCCTCATGCCCATTCCATGCGGCAAACAGGAGCGGTGTTCGGCCGTCATCGTCTGGCTTGTCGGGGTTGACCGCTTTCCGCCCGAGTAGTATTTTCACAACTCCCTCATATCCTCTCGACGCGGCATACACGAGCGGTGTTATGCCGCAATTGTCGGGCATGTTGGGGTTGACCTCTCCCTGCCCCAGTAGTATTTTCACCACTCCCTCATGTCCATTACGAGCGGCCAACGAGAGCGGGGTTTGGTGGGAATAATCTGGCTTGTCAGGGTTGACCGCTTCCTGCCCGAGCAGTATTTCTACTACTTCTTCGTGTCCATTACGAGCAGCCCAAGAAAGCGGACTGCACCCCCAAAAATCTCCTCCGTTGGCATCATAACATTCCAGCTCTATCAAGATAGCTGCAACCTCGGTAATTCCGAAGAACGATGCGTGGTGTAGTCCATTAAACCGGAAATTGGCACCAGAATTCCTTAGGCGTCGTCCCTTTACTCGTCTTAAAAGCAATTGGGTGGATATGTGGCCGTCATGTTCCTGTAATAGCTCTAGGGCAAGTGTCATGGCGCGATCCGAGAGTTGCCTTTTCGCATGGACTCCCCAGTAAAAAGAACAATACTCCAGAAATGGAGTATCGGAGAGGCCGGGGTAGTGATCAGCCGAAATGGTTTTGACCAGTTCGGATTTCATATATGTCATGCAGATCTCTGACATTGCCGAGTGAGGTGTACTGAAAATATCGGGATGGGAGGAAAGATACTCTTGGAGAGTATAGTGGACCAGGCGCACAGTTGATGCATCCTTATCCACGGTAATAAGTCCTTGGCAACAGCTCACCAATATCGACATCGAAGGGACATTGGTGTTATTGAAAGTCGTGGAACCTAGCTCGACTGCTAGGGCGTGGCAGAGTTCATTCGCCTTTAACGGTCGTTCTGCATGACTCACCCACATCAAAGCTTCCATACCAAGTCTCGATTTATCCCCGCTCTGGACCTTTATCCGTTCGATTGTCGCACCGTAGGCATCTCCTAATCCCAATCCATTTGCCATTCTGCTCAGCCGTTCTCGTCTCCGATATACTGTCGATTCTTCCAAGATTGCGTCGATATTTAAAGAAACCAGGAGAAACCTAAATGCACCTATTAGCCGATGATCCGAAGTGGAATCCTCGGGATCATTGCCCCTACGCACATTTCCGAAATATTCTCGGGAATCTTCTCCAGAATGTCTGCCTTCAGGCTCTCGTCCATGGCATCTGGCGCTTCGTCCTCGCTCAGCCTAGCATGGAGATATGTGGTGATATCATCTTTCCTGGGACCAATAGATAGACTCACCGCTCGTCCGGCAAGGTGCTTTTCGATCTCGGCTCGAATATGGGGCCTTCCCGCCATGAATATCCGAGTGGTAGGGGACTTCTCTAGTACTTGTTTCAAAGAATCAAGGACTCTGAGCCGTTGAACACCCACACATTCATCAAGGGCATCAATGCAAATAAACGTGGGCTGTAAGGATGTGATCGCCTGTAGCATCTTCACGATATCAACGAGTTGCGGTCCGCATCCACCAATAGTCTTTTTCTGATCTTGAAAGGCGCGCAATATTTCATCAGGAACCGTTTCCATTCCGCTGACCATCTGTTTCACCAGAGAACCCAGCATGCTGGTAGCGGACTGCTCCTTTCGGGCTGCGAAGTCAAAGTAAAAGCACGCGATGGCGACATTTTGTCCTCTAGCCCGACCGCATAGGCTGTCTACCACTAGCGAACTGGTAACGCAACTTATTAGCACAGGCACACCGCTTCTCTATTTTGAAAATATTCTTTGTTACCTGATAAATGTTTTACCTGCCCCCGGATCTCCGTAGCAAAACAGAACCGCCGTATCAGCCCCACCCTCACCTTCCCCACTTCTGCCGGACCATCTTCTGAATTCCTCGGTTTGCATGACCCATTCCCCAATATTTTTGACACGGCGCTCACGGACGTCTCGATGTCTTAAACTGGGTTCCAAGGGTGAGAGCCACGCTAAAAGTTGTGACCGATCATCGGTAACAGTATAATTCGAAACGTTAAAAGAATTCGTATTATTGGAGAAGTTGTTATTACTGTTGATAGTATGTTGAGACATCTTGCGCCCTTTATTATTCATTCCTTTGAAAATTAGGAGTTACTAGGTGGTCGTTAATGATGTTCCTGAGAGGGGAAGAAAAGCGGGGCCTAGCTGAAGAAGGCTGGGGTGTCAGTGTCACATTAGTGTAGCACACAGCCACTTATGGTGCATATTCCAAGAAAGCCACCAGGCAGGTGTGGCACTACCCTACTACTTGTATCATTCTGACGCCTCTTGTGTCGGTAAACCTACTGTTGCATGAGGAGTCCTTCCTACTAAGTTCCAAGTCGCAAGTTATCACAATCCTACGCTATCCATGAAAACTCATCCGTGCTGGTACTAGCATAAGCCTAGCTAGATCTATGAACTACTGTAGCCTAGGTAGCCGACACTGAAGAACTATTTTTTGTCTGGAACGAAAAACACCATCAAGGATGGTAATATCTTGTACGGGTTTCAAGTCGAGGTATTGCGCGTGGAAAAAATTAACCGAACAGCCCAGTGAGTGTGGCAACCAATCGCCCGCGGGCTCCCACAAAAATCATTACCACTCAACAAGCACCTCATTCCTTCTCATTTTTTTTATTAAGGCTGATCCATAGTATACTAAGTACTGATCACTGCCATGTATTTCAATTATTTTTACTTATTTTTCTTGGTTGGGTTGGGTGGTTGTATCCGGGAGGCCGGCAAGATCACGGCGGAAATTATGAGTGTTCGTTGATTGGTTAATTTTGTCTACACCCAATATGATAATTTTTCCTACCGATACCCAATATCGCAGAAGCCCTTCCACTGCATACCGTGTGAAAGCCTCAGCCTCGCTCATCACAAGTGCCTCAAGCAACTTACAGTAGTAGCGACTTAATAAAGCGAAAGATGGTGTTTTATTCCGTTAAGGAATCCCGGCAGTCTTCGCTCGGGGTAGGCTGAGAATTCTGCAATGATCTCTCCCTGATATTCTACTTTGGGGCAAATATCTTGCACTCATGCTGCATTCTTTGCAGTGACTTTTAGGCTTTCCGGAATCCATTGGACTCCCAGTACCAGAAAGGGTATTACATTCTTGATCGCCCCGCCCGTAGTTATCAATCATTTCGATCAGGGTAGGGTCCGCGGGACTAACATGGCGACTAGCTAAGCCGGGGTCTGGAGAGATAGGCTCCGCCGAAAGAAAAAAAAGGGCGCGTATAGCTGAAGAGCACTACAGCGCAATATATCACTGCATTGACAGTCATCGCGGTATCTTTATAGGCCCAGAGGCAAGGTATTGTGCGGTTGCAACATCAACCGAACATTCATCATTTTTGACCCAGCACCAACCAGCACAAATAATTAAAAAACACACGTAACGGGAATCGGCACTTAGTATATCATCAGCAGCAGAAGAAATTAAGTTACAATGAAGAGGTTACGGCATGCGATAATGATGTTTTTGGGAGGGTTTGTTTTGGACAGCTCCCGGGATGTGGAGGCGATGTGTTGCCACGGTCTCCCGGTCTATCGGTTAATTTCGTCAAGACACAATCGATCAGCCAAAAGTGGAACTCTTACTTAGACCATAGATGACCTGGCCTTAACCACTTGTTCGCTAGCGAGAGATCACACTCAATTTATTGTCTGTGGTCAAAATTAACCACGGATCAGCGATCGATGGCAACGCACCCCTCCAAATCACCCTGCACTTTCAACTCCACTTATAGAACTTTCTCTAGCTCAAATATTAATTCCCACTTTGTACTCTACCCTATACTTATACCCTTGATTCTTTTTCTTGGTTTTAGTGATGGTGGGGTGGGTGGGGGAGTGTTGTTGTCATGGCTTAGGTTTTGCCCTCTTGGTTGAACCGCGGTTAATTTTGTCCACGAACAATACACAGTAGGCTACTCGGACACAAATTAAAGATCCAGAAAAAGTGACAAATAAAATGTATGGTTGCAACGTAGGTATGAAAGTCACTCTTTCCGGATCTTTAATTGCGCCTGAGTATCATACCACACCATATTAATTCCATCCCAACCGACACCGCGCAATACAATGTAAACCACCATCCGCCCAGCCCCCTCCCTCCTCAATTCGTTAGCGTGTGTTGGAGGCCCTTTAGTCCCTTTATTTTGAACCTACTACAGGTAGCAGGATTCCTTATGCGGGGGTTGGGATAGTTAATATTGGGTTTCCATGGCACTTTCTTCTACAGTGGGACCTCCGATATTTCCCACCTCCAAGACTTCCAACCCTCTAGTAATTCCAGCGCTTGCAGGGTCACAATATTTGAGGTATGGGAAATCCCTCTGAAATTCTAGGCCTCTTATAGTTTCTAATTCCAGTACATTCTGCGGATCTTAATTCTAGCAAGACACCCAGCAGAGAAAAATTAGCTAGAAAAATTAGTTTAAATAAAAAAAAGGGCAGGGGAAAAAAAAGATGAAAGGGAGAGGAGAAATAAACAAACAAATCTCATTTGCGTGAAAGTCTGAAGGGGTTCTTGTAGTATCCATTTGCAAAAAACCATGATAGTTGGAACGAGAACCGCTGCCGTCAGACTCTAAGGAAAATGCCTAGCCGAAGAGTAAGGTCTTAGTGTGATCCGTCTCGGTTAACACCTGTGAAAGGTGTTTGGCAAAAAACAAAGGGTGTGGGAATATGGATCTTTGCCTCAAGACTCCAAGAACAGCAAGGCACCACCAATAATGTCAACGTTATCAAACCAGCCCATCCAAGCACTTGCTTAAGTAGAACCAATGCGCCCATGGGAAGACGACGAAAAGTAGGTGATCTTGATGAAAGGTACATGAATACTAGGCTAATATCGGCCCTATGGTTTCATATAAGTAACAAGTGCACAAAGCACCGATTCTGTTTTAAGCCATGGAGAATCTCTCATTAAACACCTATGGAGTAAGAAACACCTCCGTTAAAATCTACCAGCGGCTCGAGAATTGACACACTATAGACCTATTAAAATCCCGAAATCGGGCTTCCAGTAGGATAAGTATTGGTTTCCAAGTTTACATTTCATGAAATACCCAGCTGGCGCAGTGGTTAATACTCCTGTCGCAATTAGCGGGAGCCCAGGAGTTCAATCCACGCTGACAATCAGTTATTATTGAACGATCCGTCATGTAGGGCAGGAAAACTGAGAATTTCTCAAATCCTGCCCTATGGGGACTGGGAGATTGGAGAACTTGGCCTTCATCAATAGGGCTCCGGGGTTTAACAATCCTGCTACGAGGTGGTAGAATCCGACTCTAGACCTTAAAGGTTGGCGATCGGCGGGTAGCAGCAGCAGACGGGAGGTGGGGTTGGCAAAATAAAAAAAAATATAAAAAAAATCCAAAATCCAAAATAGAAATAGAAATAGAAAATAAAAATATATACTTACTTTTTGCGCCTTGGGAAGACAGCTGTTGGCTCTAAAGCTATAGCCATTCTAGTATAGCATTTATGGCTCTTTCGTGCAGGGTGTTGTCGGAAGTGGTTGTTCGAAGAAATTAAGTGACTATTGAGATGGTTGGTATTGGTATGGAAATTGCGATAGGAATGACCATCATGTTCGGAATGGAGGAATGAAAGAAATCTATGGAACGGAGGCTAACATGAGAGCGAGTATGGAATGTTGGAATGCTGTATATCTAGAGGGTGCACTAGACTAGCAAACTTATACTCGAGTATATATTGACCATTGTTGTTGTTATGATCGATAATAGCAATGCAAGACACTATGAGAGTTGACTCCGAATTTCACATGTGTTGAAATCCTAGGAGAGATATCGACAAGCAAGAGAGGAAAAATGGGATTGAAGAAATTGCTTTATTAACTATAGTGCTCGGGGGGGTTGCTATATACCCGAGTACCCCTATTGTAGCTGTCCATATTGAGAGCCCCTCAGACCTCTCAACGCTAGTTCACTAGCTCGCCTGCCAAGCATCGTGAGCTTCACAATACTAGAATAATACAGTATGATATCCGCATATTCCAACAACATGGTTATGGAAACTTTCCGAGTGATTTCTGGTGCAGGCGAGGTCTCTTCTCAACCCCCGTAATTCACGTTAGTGCATCAGAATTAGTGGAAGCTCTGAGCCTAATGCACACTTTTAATTTCTCAATTTTTTCGATCCCTCTATTGCGATTCCTGACTTCCGTGTTCTTGGATGATAACCTTCATTTTTTCCTATCTTGTGGAGTCTGGGGTTCCGGGCTGATTGAGAAAAGGTGAGGATTAGGCCAAGAAAAACACCAGCAATACAAGCATCAAAACTCCCACTAACCATGCCATGTTTCAACTCTATAAGGATAAATCTCCTCCAAAAGGATCCAAAACCCTATGGAATGTCTTGGTTGCAGCAGCATATTGTATTGATATCAAAACTGTCGTCAACATAATAGTTTTATTATCTAAGTTCTACAAAATTTTCCCCTTTCTCTTTCTCTATCATGAGATATCACCCGATTTAAACAATTACTTTTGGCTGCCCCATGTGCCAAGACCACTCTCCTCTTTCCATCCCCTCCTTATTTCCAGCCTTGTGCTACTCCCTACCTGCTGGAATTATCGAAGGTTTTTACTGTAGTGATTAGGGAAGTGCTTTGTGTTCTTGAGTAGTCTTCCGGCGGGTCGCTGGGGGATGTTCTTTCCCGGGCATCTCGTGAGGCGCTATATATTAGAGTGGTGAGTATTCGACGGCATTAACCCTGCTTATATCAGGAGGGACTTGTCTCTGAATAGACACTAAGTTAAGGTGTATCTAGATTGTTTTTTCGGCTGGTATGTTTCATGCTACCTAGCCAATTGTAAGACCTGTGAGATGATGGCGGGGCAACTACACGCAGCGAGAATAAGTCCTAAGACAATGGGGGCAACCGCGATTCCCCACAATACTCAACTATCACGATATTACAACAACTCAAGTCAATGCCGCTGTCAAATCAAGATCCTATTATCAGATATCATACTCCTAGGGAGAAGGAACACAAACATACAGGCCTTAGTATTAATAATCATTAGAGTTTTGGTTGTGATCGAAATCACTATTGTGGTTATCATTATGCTTGACTTTGGAGGGGGATCGTGGTTGCGCCAGTTTTCTTACGACTTATTAACGGATCGTCTTGGGCGTTGATCGAGGGGAAGGAGAGATAACAACGAAACGAAACGGTGACAGCGAAAAGCCAAGAGCCTTCACACGAAACGATCACACAATCCAGGACCGGGGAAGTTCCCCGCAGTTAAACAACTGTCTCAACAAGCTCAGGCTAAAACAGGAGAATACATAAACCACAAAGACATTTTATCCCTCCATAAACCACCAGACATACCAATGCTATTCCATGTGAGTTTCCCCTTCCCCCGTGCTCACCCCCGGGCTAACAAAGGAAAACAAACTCCCACGGCCCAAGCCTCCGAGCTTCTAGCTCGCTACCCTTACAGCCCTCCCACTTTCTTCACACCGCTCCCCTTTTCCTCAGAGTTCCCGGCGACCGCACGGTTCCAAAAACTCTCGCGCATTCCCATTTCTGCATTCGAAATGCTTTCCACAACCACATTCCCGAACCCTAAGCCCATTTCCGTAGCCACAAACAAGCGCTTTCCCAGAGGTTATCCAAAACAACAAAGATACCATCATGAGACCATACCGAGCAGCATGACCTCCACCAGATTGTAGTATTCATTAATCCATATTATTTATAATAATCAGTCCCCTCCGGTAGGCTCTGTTTTATATCGCCGTTCACAATCGCATCAAGAATTCGTTCTTGTCCACCGATTTTCCTCTATTAATAAAAAGCAATCTACATGTAGTTTATCTATCTCTTAGGGAAAGAGGAGGGGGAAGGAGAGGGAAAGAAAAAGAACGGGACTAGGAAGGGAGGAAAGGTGCAAGCAAAAATTTACACTTTGAGGAAAAGTGGGTATGATAGAATGAAAACTGGAAGCTATAAACCAAACCTTCTCACGGTGACAGAGCCATAGCACACTACCGACTAGACTATTGTACATTGTAAATAGAAAGTCATGAATATTCATTCGACTAAGTTAGATCGGGGGTGTCAGGTGGTGTGGCAATATATATATGTGCATTCCCATCTCATGGGATTTTTCCTTCCCCTGTAAAGGATGATGTCCACGGATAACTTCCGTGAACAATACGATCCGAGAGGCAATGAATGGGGTGTATTTCATAAGGTGGTGTGTCCTAGGCCTGAAGTCGTTCAGGGGGTTACCGCTTCGTGAGGCTTTAGCAGTTCTATCACCCTTTTACGGTCTAAACTAACTGCGTACATGAGCGGTGTTCGGCCGTCATCATCTGGCTTGTTGGGGTTGACCTCTGCTCGACCAAGTAGTATTTTCACAACTCCCTCGTGTCCATACTCGGCAGCAAACGAGAGCGGTATTCTGCCGTCATTATCAGACTTGTCGGGGTTGACCTCTTCCCGGCCAAGTAGTACTTCCACCACTCCCTCGTATCCATACCCGGCAGCAAGCGAGAGCGGTGTTCGGCCGCGATTATCTGACTTGTCAGCGTTGACCTCTTCCCGCTCGAGCAGTATTTTCACCACTCCCTCACGTCCATACTGGGCAGCAAACGAGAGCGGTGTTTGGCCGCCATTATCTGACTTGTCAGGGTTGACCTCTTCCCGACCGAGTAGTATTCTCACGACTCCCTCGTGTCCACCCCGAGCTGCATACACGAGCGGTGTTCGGCCGTCATTATCTGACATGTCAGGGTTGACCTCTTCCCGCTCGAGCAATATTTTCACCACTCCCTCATGTCCATTCACGGCGGCACGCGAGAGCGGTGTTTGGCCGCCATTATCTGACTTGTCAGGGTTGACCTCTTCCCGACCGAGTAGTATTCTCACGACTCCCTCGTGTCCACCCCGAGCTGCATACACGAGCGGTGTTTGGCCGCCATTATCTGACTTGTCAGCGCTGACCTCTTCCCGCTCGAGCAATATTTTCACCACTCCCTCGTGTCCATAATCAGCGGCATGCGAGAGCGGCGCCCGGACCCACCCATCCGGCTTATCGGGGTTGACCTCTTCCCGCCCGAGTAGTATTCTCACGACTCCCTCGTGTCCACCCCGAGCTGCATACACGAGCGGTGTTCGGCCGTCATTATCTGACATGTCAGGGTTGACCTCTTCCCGCTCGAGCAATATTTTCACCACTCCCTCATGTCCATTCACGGCGGCACGCGAGAGCGGTGTTTGGCCGCCATTATCTGACTTGTCAGGGTTGACCTCTTCCCGCTCGAGCAGTATTCTCACCACTCCCTCATTTCCATATCCCGCGGCATGCCAGAGCGGTGTTTGGCCCCAGGCAGTTGGCTTATCGGGGTTGACTCCTTGTCGCCCAAGCAGTATTTTCACCACTCCCTCATCTCCATTCACGGCGGCATGCAAGAGCGGTGTTTGGCCCCACCGATTTGGCTTGTCGGGGTTGACCTCTTCCCGACCGAGTAGTATTCTCACGACTCCCTCGTGTCCACCCCGAGCTGCATACACGAGCGGTGTTCGGCCGTCATTATCTGACATGTCAGGGTTGACCTCTTCCCGCTCGAGCAATATTTTCACCACTCCCTCGTGTCCATAATCAGCGGCATGCGAGAGCGGCGCCCGGACCCACCCATCCGGCTTATCGGGGTTGACCTCTTCCCGCCCGAGTAGTATTTTCACTACTCCCTCATGTCCATTCGAAGCGGCATGCGCGAGCGGCGTTCTGCCGATAGCATCTGGTTTGTCAGGGTTGACCACTTCCTGCCCGAGGAGTATTTCTACCACTTCTTCGTGTCCATTAAGAGCGGCCCAAGAAAGCGGACTGCACCAATCAAAATCTCCTCGATTGATATCACAACATTCCATCTCTATCAAAGCAGATACAACCCCGGAAATTCCGAAGAACGATGCATGGTGTAGTCCACTAAACTGGAAATCGGTATCAAAATCCCATGGAGATAGTCCTTTTACTTTAGCTAACAGCAATTGGGTCGATATGTGGCCGTCATGTCTCTCTAATAGCTCTAGGGCAAGTGACTTGGCGCGGTCCGATAATTGCCTTTTGGCATGGACTCCCCAGTACAGAGAGCAGTATTCCAGAAAGGGGGTGTGGGAGAGGATTGGGTAAACCCAGGCTGGAATTGCCTTGACCTGTTCGGAATTTAGATAGGTTAAGCAAATCTCTGCCATTGCCAAATGAGGTGTGCTGAAAATCTCGGGGTGGACGGAAAGATACTCTTGGAGAGTAAAATGGATCAGTCGGACAGTTGATGCCTCCTTATCCACGGTAATCAACCCTTGACAGCAGCTCACCAAAGTCGAGATCGAAGGGACGTTGCCGGCATTGAAATCGGTGGAGCCTAGCTCGATCGCAAGGGCGTGGCAGAGCTCATCCGCCCTCAAAGGCCGTTCTGCATGACTAATCCACATCAAAGCTTCAATTCCCAGTCTCGATTTATCCCCGCTCTGCGCCTTTATCCGTTCGATTGTCGCACTGTAGGCATCTCCTAACCCCGATCCATTTGTCATCCTGCTGAGCCTCTCCCGTCTCCGATATATTGTCGATTCTCCCAAAATTGCGTCGATATTCAATGAAACGAGTAGAAACCTAGATATCTTTATCAGAGGATGATGTACTTGTAGGATGAGATACTCAGTATCATTCGCCCTACACACATTTCCGATATATTCTCTGGAATTTTCCCCAGAATGGCTGCTTTCAGACCCTCATCCATGGCATCTGGTGTTTCGTCCTCGCCCAGTCTAACACGGAGGTATGTAGTGATATCGTCTTTGCTAGGACCCACGGATAGACTTGACACTCGCCCCGCAAGGCGGTTTTCGATCTCGGTTCGAATGTGGGGCCTTCCGGTGATAAATATTCGAGTACCCGGGGACTTCTCGAGGATTTGTTTCAGTGAATCAAGGACCTTGAACCGTTGCACTCCCACACATTCGTCGAGGGCGTCAAGGCAGATAAACGTTGGCTGTGAGGATGTGATGGCCTGTAGCATCTTCACGATATCGGCGAGTAGCGGTGCGCATCCACCAATGATCTTTTTCTGCTCTTGGAAAGCCTTCGATATTTCCTCCGGAATCCGTTCCATTCCGCTAACCATCTGTTTTAACAAAGAACCCAGCATACTGGCTGCCGACTGCTCCTTTCGGGCTGCAAAGTCAAAGTAAAAGCAGGTAACGGCGATGTTTTGTCCTTTGGCGTGATAGCCTAGTCTGTCTACGACTAACGAACTGTCATCGCGGCTTATTAGCCCGCGCTCACTTTCCTCTCTCCCTAGAGAATAATCCTTGTTACCTAATGAATGTCTTTCCGACCCCCGGATCTCCGTAGCAAAACAGAACAGCATTATCATCTCCGCCTCCACCTTCCCCGCCCAACTCGCACCATCTTCTGAATACTCCGGTTTGCAAGAGCCATTCTCCGATATTGTTAACCCGGCGCTCGCGAATGTCCCGATGCCTTAAACTTGGCTCCAGGGGTGATAGCCACGCCAAGAGTAGAGACGGATCATCGGTAACAGTATAATTCGAAACGTTAAAAGAATTCGCATTATTGGAGAAGTTGCTAATACTGTTGATGGTATGTTGAGACATCTTACGCCCTTTATTTTTCGTTCCGTTGAAAATGAGGAGTTACTGGGTGGGTCGTTGCTGATGTTCCTGGGAGGGGGAAAAAAGCGGGGTCCTGGTGAAGAAGGCTGGGTTGTCGGTGTAACACCAGCGTAGCACACAGCCACCTACTGTGCATATTCCAAGTCTTATAAGCCACCAGGCAGGTGTGGCACTCCCACCTGTATCATTCTGATGCCTCTTGTGTCGGTAAATTTACAGTTATGTGGGGAGTCTTTACTGTTATGTGGGGAGTCCTTCCTACCGAGTTCCAAGTCTCATGTTATCACAATCCTACGCTATCTATGTCCCCATGAAAACTCATCCCTGCTGGCAGTATCATAAACCTAGCTAGATCTATGAGCTACTATAGCCTAAGTAGCCGACACTGAAAAAACATTTTCTGCCCGAACGAAAAACATCATCAAGGATGGTAATATCTTGCAGGGGTGTCAAGTCGACGTATGATAATTTTTCCTACCGATACCCAATGTTGCAGAAGGCCTCCCTCTGCATACCGTGTAAAAGCCTCAGCCTCTCTCATCACAAGTGCCTCAAGCAACTTACAGTAGTAGCGACTGAATGAAGCGAACGATGGTGCTTTATTCTGTTAAGAAATCCCGCCAGTCTTCGCACGGGGTATGCCGGGAATTCCGCAATGATCCCTACCTGATATTCCACCTTGGGGCGCGTATCTTGCACCCATGCTGTACGTGTACGGTGGTCTTTACAGCGACTTTTAGGCTTTCCGGGATTCATTGGACTCCTGGTACCCGAAACGGTTTTGCGTCTTTGATCACCCCGCCCGTGGCTAGCGTTTGCAAATATACGTATATTATTATAAAATACCGTATCCCTGACCATTCCTTTTATACCATATATACAATACATACCGGTCCTAAAATTGTTAATTCTAATAAGTCAACCCTGTAGTGCCAGACCAGTGATAAATAGTTGTAAAAAATGGGTTGCCCTAAGAGTTTGCTCTAGGATCTTTATTCTTATAATAAGGAATATTTTCTTTTTAGAAGGCTGTTATTTATTAATATGAATACTTGCAACTGGATTATGAAATTGAATTTGAAGATGTTCAAGTTATTCTTGAAATAGAGGATTCAGTTGAGTGAGATAATAGTGAAGGTAAAATCTTCCTCAGGGCTATAAAATTGCTGCATATTCACTTAGCTAATAATATGAGTGCTTCAAATTTAGATAGAGAGGACAGGGAGGAAGCTAGCAAAGATTTAGATCAAGAAAGTGAAGAACATGATCCTGACTCTACAGGATCTATTGCTAATGAGAACTATTAACTTCACTATAATCAGTATAGTCAATCACAAATATTGACAGTAAGGTATCAAAGCAACCACTGTAAAATAAAGTTGGTGAGAACTTGTACTAGCTAGCATGTACTCACAGAACTTGGATGTATAACTTTATTCTTTTCAATACAAGTCATATTTCCTAAATTCTACCTAGCTATGCAAATATACATGAAATTAAATATTTGGGCATTATTTTAATTATGAAATGAAGTACGTATATTATTATATTATACTGTTTTTATACCGTATTATACTGGTTTTCCAAAATGGTATAAATACGATCTCAATCCCTACCCGTGGCAATCAAGGATTTCGGGCAGGGTAGGGTCCGCGGGACTAACATGGCGGCTAGCTAAGCTGGGGTCTGGAGAGATCGGCACCGCCGAAAAAAGGTGCACATACCGCTGGAGGGCTACAACGGCGCAATAAATCGCGGCATTGGTAGTCATCGCGCCATCTTTATACGCCCAGAGGCAAGAATTCTGCGGTTGCAACATCAACCTAACACTCATAATCTTTGACCCGGCATCAACCAGCGCAAATAATTTAAAAAAAAATACCTAGCGAGAATCGGGACTTAATATCATCAGCAGCAGAAGAAATTGAGTTACAATGAATCGGTTATGTGATAACGATTTTTTGGGAGGGTTTGTTTTGGACAGCTACCAGTTTGTGGAGGCGACGGGTTGCCTCGGTCTCCTGGGCGATCGGTTCATTTCGTAAAGACACAACCGATCAGCCAAAAATGGAACCCTTCCCTGGACCATAATTAGACGACCTGACCTTAACCGCTTGTGCGCTAGCTAGAGATCAAACTCAATTTACACAGCAGTCTATCATACTACACCGCATTAATTCCATCCCAACCGACACCACGCAGCACAAGGTAAATCACAATTGATCCCGATTCCCCTCCCTCCATTCGTTAGCGTAGTGTTGGGGGCCCTTTAGTCCCTCTATTTTGAAACTACCATAGATACAAGAATTCCCTGTGCGGGAGTTGGAATAATTAGTATTGCGTTTCCATGGCACTTTCTTCTAATTAGTGATTAGGAAAGAGCCTTGTGTTGTTGTGTGGTCTTCCGGCTGGCGGCTGCGGGATGTTCTTTCCTAGACATCTCGCGATGTGCTATCATATCACAGTGGTGAGCATTCGACGGTGTTAACCCTGCTTCTATCAGGAGGAATAGTTGTCTCTGAATAGACGCTGAGGCGTATCTAGATTGTTTCCTTCGGCTGGTATGTTTCATACCATCAAGTTAATTGTAAGACGAGTGAGATTATGGCGGGGCAACTACCCGCGGCGAGGATAAGTCCTAAGACAATGGGTGCAACCACTATTCCCCACAATACTCTACCATCACAATACTACAACTCAAGTCAATGACCGATGTCAAAATCAAGATCATATTATCAGATATCATACTCCTAAGGAGAAGAACACAAACATACGGCCTTAGTATTAAGAATCATTAGAGTTGTGGTTGTGATTGAAATCACTATTGTTGTTATCATTATGCTTGACTTTGGAGGGGGATCGTGGTTGCGCCAGTTTTCTCAGGACTTATTAACGGATCGTCTTGGGCGTTGATCGAGGCGAAGGCGAGATAACAACAACGAAAGAAAACCGTGACAGCGAAGCGCTAAGAGTCCTCACACGAAACGATCGCACAACTTAGGACCGGGGAAGTTCCCCGCATTTCAACAACTGTCTCAACAACAAGCTCAGGTTAAGACAGGAGTATACATCAACCACAAAGACATCTTATCCCTCCATGAGCCACCAGACATGCCCATGCTATTCCATATGAATCTCCCCCTTCCCCGTGCTTACCCCCGCGCTTACAAAGGAAAACAAACTCCCAAGGCCCGAGCCTCCGGGCTTCTAGCTCACTACCCTTACAGCCCTCCCACTTTCTTCACAGCGCTCCCCTTTTACTCAGAGTTCCCAGCGACCCCACGGTTCCAAAACTCTCGCGCATTTCTACATTCGAAATGCTTTCCACAAACACGTGCCCGAACCCTAAGCGCATTTCCGAAGCCACAAATAAGCACTTTCCCAGAAGCTATCCAAACAACAAAAGAACTATCATGAGAACATGCCGAGAAGCATGATTTCCAACAGATCGTAGTATTCATTAATCCATATTATTTATAATAACCAGTCCCCTCCGGTAGGCTCTATTTTATATAGTCGTTCACAATCGCATCAAGAATTCTTTCTTGTCCACCGATTTTTCCTCTATTAATAAAAAGCAATCTGCATGTAGTTTATCTATCTCTTAGGGAAGGGGCATGGGGAGGGGAGTGGAAGAAAAAACAGGACTAGCGAAAAACAAGTTGCAGACAAAAATTTACACCTAGAGAACAAGTGGGTATGATAAGATGAAAACTGCAAGCTATAAACAAAACCTTCTCACGGTAATAGAGCCATTTCACACTACCGACTAGACTACTATACATTGTACTCGAGTAAATAGAAAGCCATAAATCTTCATTCGACTAAGTTAGATCAGGGGTGTCGGGTGGTGTGGCAATGTATATATGTACATTCCCATCTCATGGAATTTTTCCTTCCCCTGCAAAGAGTGATGTTCACAGACAACTTCCAAGAACATTACGATCCCAGAGGCAATGAATGGGGTGGATTTCCTGTGTCCTGCGCCTCAAGTCGGTCGGGGGGTTGCCGCTCCGTGATGCTTTAGCAGTTCTATCACACTTTCACAGCCAAACAGAACTGCCATCTCGAACGGTGTTGTACCCCAGTTAGCTGGCTTGTTGGGGTCGACGTCTTCCCGCCCGAGGAGCACTCTCACCACTCCCGCACGTTCTCTCCAGGCGGCATAGAAGAGCGGTGTTCTACCGTCATTATCTGGCTTGTTGGGGTTGACCTCTTCCTGCCCGAGGAGTATTTTCACCACTCCCTCACGTCCATTCCTAGCGGCATGCGATAGCGGCGTTCTGCCGATAGCATCTGGCTCGTCAGGGTTGACCACTTCCTGCCCGAGCAGTATTTTCACCACCCCCTCACGTCCACCCCGGGCGGCAACCAGGAGCGGTGTTTCACCGTCATTATCTGGCTTATCGGGGTCAACCTCTTCCCGCTCGAGCAGTATTTTCACCACCCCCTCACGTCCACCCCGGGCGGCAACCAGGAGCGGTGTTTCACCGTCATTATCTGGCTTATCGGGGTTGACCTCTTCCCGCTCGAGCAGTATTTTCACCACCCCCTCACATCCTTTCTGGGCGGCATACAAGAGCGGTGTTTTACCGCCATTATCTGGCTTGTCGGGGTCAACCTCTTCCCGCGCGAGTAGTATTTTCACCACTCCCTCATGTCCATTCCTAGCGGCATGCGATAGCGGCGTTCTGCCGATAGCATCTGGCTCGTCAGGGTTGACCACTTCCTGCCCGAGCAGTATTTCCACTACTTCTTCGTGTCCATTATAAGCAGCCCAAGAAAGCGGACTGCGTCCCCAGAAATCTCCTCGGTTGATGTCACAACATTCCATCTCTATCAACCCAGCTACAACCACAGAAATTCCGAGGAACGATGCGTGGTGTAGTCCACTAAACCGGTAATTGGCACCAGAATACCATAAATGTACTCCCTCTACTTGTCTTAAAAGCAATTGCATGGATACGTGGCAGTCAGGTCTTTGTAAGAGCTCCAAAGCCAGTGACTTTGCGCGGTCCGATAGTTCCCTTTTGGCATGGACTCCCCAGTATAGAGAGCAGTATTTTAGAAAGGGAGTGTTGGAGAGGTCGGGGTAACGATCGGCTGGAATTGCCTTGACCTGTTCGGAATTTAGATAGGTTAAGCAGATCTCTGCCATTGACGAATGAGGTGTACTGAAAATATCGGGGTGGGCAGAAAGATACTCTTGCAGAGTAAAATGGATCAGTCGCACCGTTGATGCCTCCTTATCCACGGTAATCAATCCTTGACAGCAGCTCACCAAAGTCGAGATCGAAGGGACGTTTCCGGCATTGAAATCCTTGGAGCCTATCTCGATCGCAAGGGCGTGGCGGAGCTCATCCGCCTCCAATGGCCGTTCCGCATGACTAATCCACATCAAGGCTTCAATTCCCAGTCTCGATTTATCCCCACTCTGCGCCTTTATCCGTTCGATTGTGGCACCGTAGGCATCTCCCAACCCCAATCCATTTGTCATTCTACTGAGCCTCTCTCGTCTCCGATATATTGTTGATTCTTCCAAGATCGCGTGGATATTCAAAGAAACGAGTAGGAACCTAGATATACTTATTAGCGGATGATGTACTTGTAAGATGAGATTCTCAGTATCAATGGCCCTACGCACATTTCCGAAATATTCTCGGGAATTTTCTCCAGAATGTCGGCTTCCAGACCCTCATCCATGGCATCTGGCGTTTCGTCCTCCCCCAGTATAACACGGAGGTATGTAGTGATATCGTCTTTACTGGGACCCACGGATAAACTTGACACTCGTCCGGCAAGCCGGTTTTCGATCTCGGTCCGAATGTGGGGCCTTCCGGTGATAAATATTCGAGTACCGGGGGACTTCTCGAGAATTTGTTTCAGTGAATCAAGGACCTTGAACCGTTGCACTCCCACACATTCGTCAAGGGCGTCAAGGCACATAAACGTAGGCTGTGAGGATGTGATGGCCCTTAGCATCTTAACGATATCGGCGAGTAGCGGTGCGCATCCACCAATGATCCTTTTCTGCTCTTGGAAGGCCTTCGATATTTCCTCCGGAATCCGTTCCATTCCACTAACCATCTGTTTCAGCAAAGAACCCAGCATACTGGCAGCGGACTGCTCCTTTCGGGCTGCAAAATCAAAGTAAAAGCACGTAATGGCGATGCTTTGCCCTTTGGCGTGATGGCCTAGTCTGTCTACGACAAGCGAACTGTCATCGCAGCTTGTTAGCCTGGGTTCACTTTCCTCTCTCCATAGAGAATAATCCCTGTTACCTGATGAATGTCTTTCCGACCCCCGGATCTCCATAACAAAACAGAACAGCATTATCATCTCCACCTCCACCTTCCCCGCCCAACTCGCACCATCTTCTAAATTCCCCCGTTTGCAATAGCCATTCCCCGATATTGTTAACGCGGCGCTCGCGAATGTCCCGATGTCTTAAACTAGGCTCTAAGGGTGATAACCAAGCTAGGAGTTGAGACCGATCATCGGTAAAAGTATAGTTGTTCCACACTTTATTAAAAGAGTTCGTTGTATTGAGGAGGTTGCTGCTATCGTTGATAGTATATTGGGACATCTTCCACCTTTTATTGTTCGTTTTGTTGAAAAGGAGTGGTTACTGGATATGGTCGTTGATGATATTCCTGGGGGGAAGAAAAGCGGGGTCAGGCTGAAGAATAGCTAGGCTCTGCTGTTGTTGCAGTAGAGTAGTAAAGTTACACAGCTGCCTATTCGGTGCACATTCCAATCTAGCCTCCGGAAAGGGCGGAACTACAATGGTATTATTATTCTAATTCTTGTTGCACCTCAATTGTAGGGCGAGGCGTCATGCTTCCTGCTTTAAAACTGCTATGATAGGTGATGGCACAACACACGGCCTCTGAGGGGCAGCGACGAAACTCCAGAAGTTACGGACAGGGGTGCTTTACGAAGAAAAGTCGATTCGTGAAGGTTAAGGAAACTAAAAATCGAATTGATTAACCCCTGTTCATCACCAGTGCCCATACAAGTACGGTACAGTACGAGGTACACATTCGTTGCGCACACAGTGGTGGCTGCATGATCTTACCCGCCACCCACGAAAACTCCTAGACACCGGCGGTACTTGAGTAGAATAAGCATGGCTACCTCCATAGACCGCAGCCGAGGCAGCCGACACTGCGAAATCATTTTTCGGCGGAAACCAAAAACCTCACCAGAAGTCATAATATCCTGGGTTTCAAATCGAGGTATGATATACTAATTGTTCCTACTCAATATCACAGCTCTCCCACTTCATAGCCATTACAGTCGTGAGTGAAAGCCGTGACCTCTCCCATCAAAAACCGAGTTCCCCAGGCAAATTGCAAACGACTTATGAACCAAACGACAGTGCTTTATTCAGTTCAGAAATCCCATAGTCTTCGCACGGGGTGTGTGGAATTCTGTAATGATGCCTACCTAAAACTATCCCACCTTTGGCCACGCAGCTTGCATTGATATTCTTTTTAATTTCGCCAGGGTCAATTAGACTTGCCTAAAGGGGTTTGGGCCCTCGGTCACCTGGCCTGCCATAATAAACCATTTCGGGCATGGGAAAGGTTGCAGGACTAACATGGCGGGTAACTTAGCTCACCGTGGAGAAATTTACCTCGCGTGTCAAAAGATGGGAAAGTTCTTTCCCAGACGGGTTGGGCTGGGCTTGTTCTAGTGCCAAGTTTGTGGCTGGGCGCCACACCTCCCTTCTTCTTGGAGGCTGAGAACAGCTGGCTCGCGTAGCTTTGCGGCTCAACGCAACTTTGAGGCTTATGTTTCATACCATGGCAACTTTGTCGCTCATTCGTTTGAGGTTACACACAATGCTACCGAAAACCGAAGTCTATCATGCTTTAGCACATAAGCTAATGATTGCCAGTATTAGGCAACAAGCAAAATAGTGCGAAAACGGTGTAAAATAGGATGCTATGTACCGTACGGTAGCAGACTCCTAATGTTATGTTTAGCCGCAAAGCGATGCTCGGTTATGATATCATACCAAGCAACAAATTTAAGTTGGGCCTTACAGTTATGTTAAGCGGCAAAGTTACTTTGAGCCGCAGGGTTAGGTTAAGCGCTCCTTACAGTGCCTCAGCCTTGAGCTTGCGAGACTTCGGGGGGTTGTGGCGCCTACCCACAACTTTGGCACAAATACGGTATGATATCATGCTCAGAGAGTAATTATTGTATCTTGGAATGCGATCGGACGCAATCCACGAAACTCACTAAGCAGCCTAAATCTTTTCCCGCCTTAATAGTGACCTGATATCCAATCCGCTCCAATTTAACCCATAAAACTAGACCAGTGTTCTAGCATCTTGAAAGTCTATTTACTATACACACGCCCAAGGAAATACCGAGAGCAACAGCAGTGCCGCCCAGCTCTGATTTCCGCCACAGGACGGCACTAACACAAGCCGGGTATTCTGCGTTGCTAAAGGCTAAGGCGAAAGAGAGCGAGGTTTAAAGCCGTGAAAGAATGAAATGATGTTCAACTTAAGGCATGAGTTCGAAATTCCAAATGAAATCATAATGGGAAGGCGGGAGTGCGGAGGAAAAAGAGGAGTGCTGATTGTTTGGGAAGGTGTAGAGGAAGAAGAAGGCAGAACCACCTCAGATGCCGAAGTTATAGAGCATCTGGAAATTGATGATTAGAGGGCTGCCAGACATGGTGGGGATAATATCGAGCAGAAGAAATAACAGGGTCAACAGAAATAGGAAGAGATCGGGTGTTTTGGGCTCGCGCACGAGCATTTTGAATAATGTGCCCGGTAAATGCCTTCAAGTACTCGCAAACGCATGACGTTTGTGAACACAACTACTATTGCATACGGGCAAAAATCGGCCAGAGCCTCATGATTTTGGTAGTATGCAATAGCAGTTGTGTTCACAAACGTCATGCGTTTGCGAGTAGCTAAGCGACTTTCATCGTTTGGAGATGCACTACGTCACGTGAAACGACTCCTTGGTGAGTGTGGGCGATAAATGGCCGGGCAAAGAATCATGGAAAATCACTCTTGGTATTAATAAGCTACTGTATCATGGGAGCCGATACCGGTAGGCAATGCCGATCACGGGTCTGAATTCCTTGGGAGACTCGAATCCATCTGCTGATATCCCGCCCGCCTATATGACTTCTGTCTCTCTATTTACTGTATTAAAGTCGGTTCGTCTGTCTATTCCAACACTCTCTATTTTTGATGTTATTTTGGTTTCGCCTGTTGATAATTTCCTTTATGCCCAGTATTCTGCCAACAGGGAGTTGACATGAATACTATTTAAATGAAGTTTTTTGTTTGATATTGAATGTCACTTGTAGTTATCACGCTGGAGTCACCGGTTTATTTTGACGTTCAGGGCATTGAGTCAGGTAGTCATGCCGGATGTTGTAGCTTCTCAGCCTGTTGGGATGCAATTGAGCACGAATTTTTTTTTTATCACTTTGATTCTATCTTGCCAGCTCGACTCGCCCCGAACAACCGCCGACCAGCAGCTCCAGTCCCCACACCCCCCAGCATACCGGTACAGGTGGCGGGTCATCCTCATACACACAAGAATTCTAGAAACTCTTCTCAACTCCGGGAATAGGCACCATCCTCCTAACCACTGGGTCCAGCGGGAATAGTTGATCCTCGGGTTTGCGCCCATTATAATACACCTGTTCCCAAAGCCCCTTGAGCGCTTCCGGCGTATCCCACCCAAGTTCTTCATTGCGCGACCAGATCCTCAACAAATGCCGCCTATGCCCCCACAATCCATTAGTGCACACTATTCCCCGCGGATCATGCCAAACATTTAGGTCAAAAGAGGGGGTGACGGGGGATCAAAAAACTTGCTTATGCGTCTCATCATCCGTATACCCATCCCTCGAATGGAACATCGATAAGTTGTTGATAAACTGTATATCCCCCCTCCGGAAATGCAATCCTAGAGAAAACTTCTCGGCTGTGAATTGCAACGCGTCTAGCGCCTCTGCCATCTCCTCGGGAATCGGCGGAATGTCCGTAGACCTGGGCACGGCTTTGAATCCGATAAACTTCCGCCGCGCAAACTGACTTATCAGCCGCCCGTTATGGAAATGTATCAACGGCCGATAGTACACCTTCGGATTGCCGCCAAAGCCGTCGAACGGCCAGGACTTGGATAGGGTGTCGATTATGTCGGGGCGCGTCGAGGCGAGGTGGTTGTAGACTTTCCAAGAACTCACGATTCGACTTGTGCCGCCGCTGGCGGCTTCACCGAGGACGTATAGCGAGATAATATCACCCGGATCTGTGTGGAAGGCCTGTTTGTCGGGGGTGTATGCCGGGGAGCCAATGACGTTTGTGTTGGGTTGCGAATGGAGGTCGGTTATGTGTGCTAGTGCTGCGCCGTCCGGATCTTGTATCCCACGCGTGGCGCCAATGTACGATGCTACGCCGGCGTATGAAATAATGTTCTCTAGCGGTCCCGGGTATTCCGGAGGACCGCGGAGGACGAAGAATCCACGGCCGAAATGTAAGATTCGAGCCTGTCTCTCTAGTTCCTTGGAGAATGACGGGAGAGGGAAGGTCGCTGGGGAGAGTAGGCCCAGAGGAAGGTTTTGGCTCTTGAACTGCTCGACGGCCGATCTCACTTCTTCGATGTCGGATTCTGTCAGGTGGTAGATCCATTCGCCCTCCTTGAAGTCTTTCCCCTCCCAGACTAGTTCTGATACGAGCTCATCTGGGAAGCCGGGTGGGAGAACTTGTGGCGGGTTTTTGGCGAGTATGCGCTTCGAACGCTCGGCGTAGGAGATCGGGTCCGGGAGATAGGTTATATCTGGCTGCTTTGCCGTTTCAGTAAAGGTGGTGGTGGTGGACATTGTGCTGGTCGTTAGAGCTTCAGGTCTGGAGTCGCGAGGTGCAGAGTAGATAAACCCTATCTTTCCATCACGAGGGGTTAGTCAATGGAGTTTGAATTGGGCCGTGGCCGAAGGTATAATGATATCATGATATTTATGATCGGAGAAAATAGGTATAGATAGTAGACTCCTGATGTTATTATCTTTAGCTGCAAAGCTATACGTAAGTATTAAGTGACAAATTTATAGTACGACAAGCCACAAAATTATGTTACTCCGAGCGGCGGGGTTAGGTTGAGCCGTCGGGCACCCTTTACAGTGTCCTAGTTTTGTGCCGGTGAGCCTTTGGGGGTCGCGGCACCTGGCCACCACTTTGGCCGATATAGTCTTGGAATGCGATAGGCAATGGTTGCTACGGTACCTGATTGTCTCTTGGCAAAAGCATCCGAACGTTTAGGGCTGCAGGGTTCCAGTACAAGCATCGCAACCCCCCCCCACCTCACTCCAAAACAACATCATACCTTTACCGTAAGAAAAAAAATTAGGATTATAATATTATTATATTTATCTTCTTTTTAAAATATTTTTTGGTTGTTTTTTTTTTGGAGGTGATTTGTTGACAAAGAACGTGAGAGCAGTTGTACTCGTGTCTCCTCGCCAAGAGTTGGCACCCCTTTTGGAATAGCTACCACCAGTCCATATCAGGTATGGTCTTACCACACGAGCCTCTGGCCTAGCACTACTGTGGCCTACGGCTGGTCAGTATAGAAAGTAGAATGATTTGCGTCAGTACTGGAGTATCCAAGATAAATTATGCATTGAATCTATTATCTCCTCCACAAGCTTGTACTTGCATCAAATTTGAATGGAAATTCATACAGAAACGATCAATTAATTCTTGTGGCATACGCTCCCACTCAATCCTCAGTGCCTCTCTTACTCGCTCCTTAGTTTCCTTACTACTCCCCATGAAATTATACTATGCCATAGAGTCTTTCAAATAGTTCCAGCAGGGTTCGATTTTGTTCAAGTCAGGAGAGTTTGGTGGCCAAAAAGGAATATGCTGAACCCCATGTACTTGTGCTTCAGTATCCATTCATGCTGCAGCTGTATGATTTCCCGCATTATCTTCGACTAGCCAGCATTGGCGGCCTGTCTCATGCTGGATCCTTTCAATAAAAGGATATAATCTCACTTGTAAAACATGCTTTCGATAGAGAAACAAGTCCATTCCCCCCCCAGTACTTCGATTGCGAGTTTCCTCTCCAAAGTCCCAGTAAGGCCGACGGTGGAGGCGCCGAGGTTCATTAGGACCACAGTGTGAATTGTAGTTATCTATATTACAGTTAAGGGCTTGAAGATACTCAAACTCTGCAGTTCCTGGAATTGTTGCTCTTTGCCGTCTCTCAGCTACCTGTTGAAGCTTTTCTGCATTTTCCTGTTGAAGTTGCTTAGCATTTTCCCGACGTTCCTCTGCTGTTTCCTTTACCCAAATCCAAATCGGACCCTTAAACCCTAAGGATATGCTCCCAATACCATGATAGTAAACCCATTCCCCTTTTTCTTGTCATGAAGGGGGAGCATATATGAATCTGGACCTTTCTCTCGTGTAATTCTTGTATGCCTACAAGGGGCACTAACTTCTAATATCATCTCGTCACTATACACAAAGGACTCAATTGGCTGTGTCAAAGCCTAGTCAGCGAGGTGTAGTCAGGTTAGCTTACAGGAGGCATCAAGAGGGGGTTTGTGTCGTGGGCGGTATCGATAAAGATTGTGGTGCTGGTGCATGATCTTGTATACAGTTGAATCGGCAAGTTGAATGCCTGCCTTGCGGGCTATTTGAGGAAAGGTTCGGAGACGATGTTCCTCATCTTGGGCTGCCAGCTCTCGCAGCCTCTCTGAGCCTTCACTTCGGTTAGGATACTTTTGTGGAATAGCTGGCTCCAGTCTCTTTTTATCACCAAGATCTGCTGCTACTAGCATATCCTGAATGGCAACACTCCTTGCACGCTCCTGCAACTCCAAGTCCAATTAGTTTTAAAAAAATGAGTGGGTATCTGTGCCCACCTAACCTCTATTCTCTTGAATGTTTTCCGAACAGTCTCACGGTGCAGGTGTAAACCCAATGCAATTTGGTCAAACGACATCTTACAAGTGATATGTAGGGCAACAATCGCTCCCCTTGTGGAGCTTGAAAGGCTTATTCCGGCAGGCATGATTATTCCTATATCATTAGAGTCAGAAACAGCTTTGGCATTGCACAGATAGTACCAACTTACCAGGTGAGCCAGGAGAGACAACCTGCGATGAGGCTTGACACACAGCTCCAGTAAAGCACATATGTGTCTTTTATTAGTCTGGTTGGGTATTCGGAACCATTCCCTACTGGTAGCAATACTATACCCCATATGGGTCTCTGGTCACTATTCCGAAAGGGGTGCCAACTCTTGGCGAAGAGACACGAGTATTATTCAAGTATGAACTTGCCTCGCAAGGTTTCGGTTACATACTTTCGCTGAGGGACAATAATATGCGTAGAGTGTGGCATGGAGGCACTGTGTTTGAGGCTCGCACAATCTTCCTTATTTTGGGTTCGGTCGGCGACACCGCTCCTATTTCCCATGTAACGTTTTGTGCTCACTGAGCAGCTTAAATTGTTTGCTTCCTTAATCGCGGCCCGATATCTAATCCGCTCCAATTTAACCCTCATCCCTGATCAGTGCTCTAGCATCTTCAGAGTCTACCTTATCGTTTTACCACCACCCGTTCAGGACATTACCAGGACCGAGAGCCGCGACACCCGGCTCTGATATCCGCTACAAGACGGCAGTAGCACAAGGGCAGGCCTGCTGTTTGTCTAGCCGAGGCAAAAGAGGGGAATAAGAACTCGAGCTGAAGGCTAAAGAGAAAGAGAGCGAGGTTAAAGCCAATAAAGAATGAAATATTCAAACTCAAGGCATGAATCGGGAATCCCATTTGAAATCATAACGGGAAGGCGGCGGTGGGGAAGAAAAAGAGGAGCGGCGATTGTTTTAGAAAAAAGCTCAGAAGATGAAGGCATAACAGGCCGCAAATGGCGGATATGGCGCAATCGAGATAAAGCCAGAGGGAGAATAACCCGGGCGTCTACTACACCTTCAGCCCCAATTGACGTTTTTTAGTACTACCGGGAGCCGAGTCATTTTTTATTGCTTCCGGTGTTGTTATTATGAGGTTCTGATAGAGAATGGATTCACGAGCTGATAGGTTAAAGTGGGAAAAGTGGGAACAATGAAGTCAAGGAGGAAACAGGTGTATCTTGTTCGGATTTGTATCCAGCTTGCGTGTCTATCTACCTATCTATGGGGGTACAGAGGGTTTATATAGATAACCCAAAGTGCTTCGATCAACCATCTTACTCACGAGAATCCCTCCGGTGGTGTATATCGAGCAATGGAGTTGTGGTCCCATTCTCGTCAAGTATCGTACCACGATCCATCTTTCCGGTTTCTTATCCGATGATTCCCGGTCATGAGTGCGAGTCCTCGCACACTGTATACGATCCAGGTAACGCGCTCCTCCTCTTTTCTTGATAATCGGTGACATGGGAAACTAATAACTAACGAGTGACAAAATGGGAAAGGTACAAAGGAAAACTACTCGTATAGTACACGCGGTGATCACGGTGATTTCTAACATCCGGAATCCTGCGGGAATACCTCCAACTAACAGTAGCTTATATCGGCCAGAACTGCTGTACATGTCGAGGCCGTAGGGCATCTGGAAGTTGGTGATTGAAGGTCTAGCGGGCATGATGAGGATAGAATTTAGGAGAAGAAATAAAAGCGTCCAGAGATAGTGAGAGATGGTGTTTTCTGAACTCGCGCAGGAGCATTGGGAATAATGTGCCCGGCAGATACCCTCAAGTTGTCAAGTAGTTGTCGTGGTTTGTAAATGCGCCGCCCCCGCGCGAAACAGCTCCAAGGTTGGATGGAGTGAGCGAGTACGGTAAACAGCCGGGATGATATTCACAGAAAATCACTCATTATATTATTAAGGTGTTATCGGAACTGATGTGAAATGCGGGATCACGGGTCTGAATTCCTTCGGGCGCTCTAATCCATTTGCTGCTATTCTCTCTGCCTATATAACTTTTGACTTTCTATTAACTCTATTAAAGTTGGTTTGTCTGTCTATTCCAACGCTTTCCGTTTTTGGTGTTATTCGGTGCTCGCCTATTGATAATTTTTTTTCATATGCGCCAGTATTGTGCCAAATGGCATTTGAAATGCATGCTATTTATTATAAAATTTAACGGAGTTTTTGTTTGACATTGATTGTTACTCGGGATTTTCACGCTGGAGTCACCAGTTGTTTTGGCGTTCAGGGCATTGGATCCGGTAGTCATGCTGGACGTTGTGAGTTATGCAGGTTTCACAGCTCGTTGGGATGCAACTGGCTATGGGGTTGGGTGTCATCGCTTGGATTCTGTCTTGCTTGCTCGACTAGCTTTGAACAATTGTTGTTCTGCAGCTGCAGCCCTCCCGCCCACCGGCATATCATACTTGTAGACTCCGAGGCTGCCGGGCCATCATCATAACGCTCAAGCATTCTAGAAACTCTTCTCAACCCCGGGAATGGGCACCATCCTCCTTACCACCGGGTCGAGTGGGAATAGCTGATCCTCGGGCTTGAGCCCATTATAATACAACTGTTCCCAAAGCCCCTTGAGCGCTTCCGGCGTATCCCACCCAAGTTCTTCATTGCGCGACCAGAGCCTCAGCAAATGCCGCCTGTACTCCCACAATCCATTAGTGCACACTATTCCCCGCGGATCATGCCAAACGTTTAGGTCAAAAGGGGGGGGTGAGGGGGGGGTGAGGGGGGGATCAAAAAAACCTACTTATGCGTCTCATCATCCGTGTACCCATCCCTCGAATGGAACAGCGATAAATTATTGATAAACTGTATATCCCCCCTCCGGAAATGCAATCCTAGAGAAAACCTCTCGGCCGCGAAATGCAACGCGTCCAGCGCCTCTGCCATCTCCTCGGTAATCGGCGGGATGTCGGTAGACCTCGGCACATCTTTGAATCCGGTAAACTTCCGCCGCGCATACTGACTTATCAGCCGCCCGTTATGGAAATGTATCAACGGCCGATAATACACCTTCGGATTGCCGCCAAAGCCGTCGAATGGCCAGGGCTTGGATAGGGTGTCGATTATGTCGGGGCGCGTCGCGGCGAGGTGGTTGTAGACTTTCCAGGAGCTCGCGATTCGACTTGTGCCGCCACTGGCGGCTTCGCCGAGGACGTACAGGGAGATGATGTCACCCGGATCAGTGTGGAAGACTTGTTTGTCGGGGGTGTATGCCGGGGCGCCAATAGCATTTGTGTTGGTTTGCGAACGGAGGTCTGTTATGTGTGCTAGGACTGCACCATTGGGATCTTGTATTCCGCGCGTGGGGCCAATATACGATGCTACGCCGACGTATGAAATAGTGTTCTCTAAAGGTCCCGGGTACTCCGGCAAACCGCGGAGGACGAAGAATCCGCGGCCGAAATGTAAGATTCGCGCCTGCCTCTCGAGTTCCTTGGAGAATGACGGGAGAGGGAAGGTCGCAGGGGAGAGTAGACCCAGAGGAAGGTTTTGACTCTTGAACTGCTCGACGGCCCATCTCACTTCTTCGATGTCGGATTCCGTCAGGTGGTAGATCCATTCGCCCTCCTTGAAGTCTTTCCCCTCCCAGACTAGTTCCGATTCGAGTTTATTTGGGAAGCCGGGTGGGAGAACTTGTGCGGGGTTTTTGGCGAGTATGCGCTTCGTGCGCTCGGCGTAGGAGATTGGGTCTGGGTGATAGGTTATATCTGGTTGCTTTGCCGTTTCAGTAAAGGTGGCGGACATGGTGCTGGTGGTTAGAGCCTCAAGTCTGGGGTTGCGGGGTGCGGAGTGGATAAACCCTGTCTCTCGATGATGAGGGGTTGGTCAACAAGATCGCATTGTGTGACACAAGATAATTATGCCAAATCTGATCTCAGCCTCAACGCTCTCCCCACCTGATGTCATACCGGGACCACAAAAACTCTTGAGATTGGTTCCGAGTCAAAAAACATCGTAAAAGATCGGCCCGTTGGACACCTTGGATCTCGCTTACCGTTATTCGCAATTCCGTTCACCCGTCGGGCTAAACCTCTCCTAGGCTAACGCGCTTATCATGACTGATAATCTGATGGCTATCAAGAATTTTTCCAGCATTATTCAGTTTCTTTACCATAAATGACATGACCTTAACCGCACGCTCGCTGAATAGAGATCCATTTGCACCATCGTATCGCCCCGCACTAATTCCGAGGAAGCCGGAACCACGCCACACAAAGGGAAACACCTTTCATCCCTCTTCTCGGATTCGCTAGCGGCTGGCATAATACTACCAGTATGGTGCCGGCAGTTCAAAAAGGGAACCTCAAATTTCCTATTTTTCAAATCCTTAAGGCTCAACAACCACAACCATAATATCTAAAAGAAACCCTATTTCTAAAAGAGAAGATAAAGAAGAATA